>Ga0247723_1000243_pt1 | contig 36072 bp, 52 predicted proteins | sample MSEWelMarce5H_FC_FD_189079 | JGI IMG/M metagenome (GOLD analysis project Ga0247723, IMG submission 189079) | Subsurface sediment microbial communities from gas well in West Virginia, United States - MSEEL Well Study Marcellus 5H_FC | ecosystem: Environmental > Terrestrial > Deep subsurface >... | reverse complement strand
CTAGAGTACAAGGAGATACTATGAACACTCTTACATCACGTATGGGTACCGGTGGGAACAACGTGTCTTGCGTTGCTACTGTCGTTACCACAACAGCAGATGTGGTTGGTTCGCTACAAGCAAGAGATTACAAGGGAGTAGGTAACCAGTACGTGTCGGAAAATAAACTTGTAATTGCTGTGCCTATACACGATAAAGCAACACGTTTTGCCGGCAAACGACAAATGCACGACGGTACCTACAAAGAAGATGGTGCTGGTAATGGATTAGGTATAGGTAAAGAAGGAGACCCAATGAATACCTTAACTGGTGGAGACAGACACGGAGTTGCTATCTCTTTTGATACGCAATTCGGATCTAATGCCACAACCTTTGAGGATATGTCTCCGACTCTCAAAGCTAGCCAGCAACCACCGTCAGTAACTGGCACCTCAGTACGCCGACTAACACCTGTCGAGTGTGAGAGGTTGCAGGGTTTCCCTGATGACTGGACTGCTGGACAGTCTGACTCTGCTCGCTATAAACAAATGGGCAACGCAGTTGCTGTGCCTGTCGTAGAATGGATCATACAAGGTATCTGTGATACGATCTAACTCTTGCGGATAGGACTGCCTTCTACCTAACCGCTTACCAGTAGCCTCACCGTTAACCTCTTTCCGGTGGGGCTACTTCTTTTTAATCCAGTACTGTAGGTTCACAGCAAGTACTTCGTACTCTCCGCTATGGCGTAAGAGGAAGAGGTCAATGCCGGGCTTAGGGCGCTGGTGCATAGGGTAATGATCGCCCCAAGTGTAGTCATCAAAGGCCATAATTCCACCGGACTTTAAGTAGTACCAGCTATGTTCAGCGTCTAGTAATACACCGACAGTTGTATGGTCTGCGTCTACATAGACGAAGTCGCACTGTCCTGCAAAGAAGGATCTAAAGTAATCATCAGTAGTCATCTCGTAGTGTCTGATAACAGGATACGGTTTAACCTTATCCAAGTAAGTCTGATAGACGTGAGCGAAGTTCATCTTCTCGTGCGCTTCTTCGTCGCTACCTTCCCAAGTATCTATATCGGTGAGCAGACAGTCAGATCCAGTAAGTATGTTCTGCGCTAGCCATACGCTAGCGTCACCGGTGAAGGCACCGAGTTGTAAGAAGTTAAGGTCATCTTTACCAGCAAGTGGTGATAAGAATTGCTTGAAGTTAGGCTCAGCAGTCTTACTAAACCAATTAGGATACTCAACCGCCATTGACGTAGAACCCATCTCCCTTGAAACTGATACCGCCTACTGCCCACACTCTAGTCATAGAGTTATGGCAAGTAACACAGACCGGGGCTACCGCGTCTTCGTGTATAGATCTTTCAACTGTGTACTTGTTGCTACACGCAACACACTCGTAGTCATAGGTCATAACTTCACCGCCTCTTCGATGTCCAAGTAACCAACTAACTTAGTAACCTTCTGGTTGCGGGAGAACTCAGTCGTCGCCGGCATCCAGTGGTTGACCCACTCTGGTTCTGGTAGATCCATTAGGTCAAAAGAATAGACCCCTTGCGGAGTCGAGTTGATGTAGAACGGGATTAGATCTCGCTCAGCTGACTGCGTTATTAACTTACGATACTTCATCTCTTCAATCAGTAGCGTAGGGTAGTGAGTCTGTCTACATTTAAGTTCGATGTAGTGACCAGCAAGTTCACTGATACAGTCAAAGGAGTCATAGATCCCCGGACTCTTTACTAGATCTGGGTACAGGTTAGCCTGCAAGTATTCAAATAACTCTGCTTCTTTCATCTGAAAGGTGTCTCCCCACCGAGTTCATCTTGCAGTTTGCGAAGCGCCGTGTGGCACCTGCGATCAGCAGTAGATGTAGCACACTCTAAGTACTGCGCTACCTGCTGAAGCGTAGCCATCTCGTGATGGCGCATACGCAATAGTGTTTGATCTTCGATATCTAGTTTAAGGAAGGCACGTTTAATATCCATTAGGCTAGCCAGTAGGTTGCCACCTTCTGCCGGTGATGATGAGCCGCGTGGTTGTCCATCTCTAATCATCTCTTGTGCTTGCTCTAGTACTGTTCCGTCTATGACGGAGGCAATAACAAAGGGTAGTAGCTGACCAAGCATTATCGTTTCGTAATAGGCTTCGTCGGTAATCTGGTAGCCAGCCTTGCTAGCCTTCTCTTTGCGAGCATAGCGTTCTGCTACTCGCCGCATCTGCCAAGCAATACGCTGCTCGTTATGCTTGCGCTGGTTAACATCTTCAACGCTCATCTGTTCTGTTATGTAATCATTACGCGTTAGCGCCCACGCCATACACTCTTGGTGTACATCATCTCGTTCAACCCAAGCGCGGTAGCGCCGATGAATTGTGTAGGCTACTGACGGTGCTAGTTCGTATACGACTGGGTGTAGTTCACTCACAGTTTAGTTCGCTACTTTCCATAGTTGCTGCAAGGTTTAATAACTTAATAGCAAGGAAGTCAATGTAATTACTAGCATCTGCTAACTCTTCGATCAGTTCTCGGACAGTATCGCTTGCGCTGAACTGCTCAAACTTCTGACCTTTAGCGTGTGAGTATTGGTCGTGGCCTACACCCTTTACTCGGTTAGCCCGAAGGGATGCAAAGGACTCTATGAAAGATACAAGATCGCCAGTTGATACACCTTCACTGCGGTAGCCGATCACCGCAGGGTGATCTACTAGCGGGTTGGTATCGGGCGTATGACTATCTGCTGACTGACTTCGTCTTGGCTCAGGATTTGAAAGCCCATATGCTGAATAGTCTGTAGCACTTGTATCCATTCGTCTCTACTCACCCTTCTCACCGACCAACAAAGCTCTGGTAGCGTCTGCCCCGTGTGCTAAGTAGTAGTCATTTATATCCATACCAGGTGGTAGTGTAACAATTTGTGAGTTTAATATCTCATTTGCGACACGCTTGGAGAACTCAGCACCGGGGTTGGAACCATCTTCCTTTACATCGTTATCACCGACTACGTAAATAGTTTCGTAGCCCATAAATAACTTAGCAAAGTGTGGCTTCCAAGCCTGAACACCAGGTACTCCAACTGCTGGAATACCTAGCATCCCGCTGGTAATGACTGTATCTAACTCGCCTTCGCATACAACTATGTAAGGCGATAGTGGTAGCACATCTGCCACGTTATACAGGTGTGCCTTCTGCCCAGTAGGTGAGCCATACTTAGGCTTTCCGTCATCTAATCTACGGAACTTAAAGCCAACGCAGGTATTACCGGCAGTGATATAAGGGATTGAGATCCAACCATCGTACATCTCGTGTCCGTTAATGGGATCAACGATGCTACCTAACTGAAAGCGTGCAGCTACCTGTTCAGATATCCCACGTTCTGCTAGCGCGACGAGAGCCTCTGGAGTTATTTCCTGTGCGTATCGCTGCGCCGCTTCCAGCAGCAATTTCGATTGCGCGTTTGAGGCCATCGTTAAACTCCATATTCTCTAGTATGCACACTAGGTTGGCAGCGTTGCCGCCTTTACCGCAGGTGTGGCAGAAATATAAATTATCGTACGTGTTCATAACAGCCGACCTACGACTGTCACTATGCAGGCAGCACCGTACTGAGACTGCCTTGCCTTCTCTAACTTCCCCTCCGTAGTGCGAGACTATCGCTCCTATGGGGATTGAGTTTGCATCAACGGAACCTTTGAACCTGCCCGCTTTACGAGTCCTGCTCCAGTCTTGTGCTGGCATACACACCCCTTAATATCACACTTGTCGTGCCAGTGTGAGGCACGCTTGAGATGGTTCAGTGAGTTCTCCTCACCTGCCTTAGTGCAGCTATCGCAGATCATTCTGTATCCCATCCATCGTACATTCCTTCTCTGATAGGCTCCTCATCTTCTACCTTCTCAAAGTTATCTAAGAACTCTTTATATGGAAGAATTGCAATAGGTCTTCCCATATCCCAATTCTCATTTTCCTTAAAGATGGCTACCTTGATAGTCTCATCTCTAAATGCATCAGCAATACTGTAAGCAGCTCCAGTTATTTTACTGCGCCACTTCACGCTGGATCTTCTTCCTCATCTGGTAGAACTTCTTCTACTGCTTCGACTACTTCTTCTACTGGAGTCTCGCTCCAAGTTTCAGTGCTTGTAATTTCTCCACCTGGTACTGGCATTTATTTAACCCATTCTCCTTGTATTGCACAATATCTCATTGGCATTGTTGTTTTAGTTGCCGCATTATATTGCAGCGATGTTTCGTACTTAGCACAAGGCTTGTCTTCACTATTACCTATAACCCAAAAAACTAAAGCAACAGAAATGACTAAGCCTACAAGTCCTCCAACGATAGACATAATACTGCCTCCCGTAGATCCTTCAGCTACAGCAATAGTAGATGCTCCGAATAAACCTATCCAAGCCAGCACTATTATTGCTTGCAATATGTAAGTCACTGCTTCTCCTTTAACCATTGTGTTAGGTCCTGAATGACCCAAGCCTTATCTATTCCAGCGTTGCGACGCTTAACTATGACGTATGACAAAGGTACTTCCCCAAGCCCCCGTGCCTTTGCATAGTTAAGCGCCTCAACCTGTGCTTCACTCCAGAACTCCGGAAGGTTTAACGCCTTCCTGTTCTTGAGTTCTAGTATGTATGTCTTCCCACTTACGATACATACCAGATCTCCTTCATCCTTACTGCCAGCCTTTGTTAGCCTTTCAGCTAGTAATCCAGCTGACCGTAGGAATTTCATTACATCAGTCTCAAACTGAGCGCCTTTGCGCCCGTTAGGGTTTGCCATCTTTACCCGTGTCATAGACTGCATTGCCGTTCTCATCTACTGTTACCTTCAAGATACCTAATTCGATAAGTACCAGTATCAGATTACGCATATCATTGCGTAGTTGTTTGATCTCGTTCTTCACATACTGCAACTCTGTATTAGCCATTTACTATGTAGTTCCCTTGGTAGTTATTCATAGCGTCATTCTTAATCATAACACCCCACGCATCCTTATCCGATATTTGACAAGCAGCATAGTTAACAAAGAGTGTTGCGAAGTCTGAAGCATCAGCAGTGTGTGGCCCAAAGCGGTTCTTAACTGCTGCTACGCATAGCGTTGCTTGGTTCGGGTCGTAGCCAAGCGTTAGGATTAACGCCGGCAACTGACTTACCTTGCCGTGAATAGCACGGCGAGCAGGTGGTTTCGATGGTGAACCATACTCGCTTTGCTCAGATACGTGGTGCAGTACCAGTACGCAGGCTTCAGTCTTACGTGCCATATCGTGGAGTTCCATCATTATCGCACGAAGACCAGCCCACTCATTATCTGTTTCTGCTGCCACGTTCATTAAGTTGTCAATGACAATTAACTCCGGAGCCTCGCCGTAAAGCTCCACATATGCCCTGATCTCTAACTCAATATCATCTAGTGATGGTGATGAGTCGAATACCCATTTGATATGGCTGAGTTTGCCAAAGTGTTTATCGTAGTAATGGCTATCGTTAGATAGGTTCAGTTCTACTGATACCTGTGAATGACCCGATGCTTGCGCTGCGGCTCGCATCATTACAGTTGTGGTGTCTGTATCTGCCGAGAAGAAAAGCGTTGGAACCTTTGCCTTCATTGCATAGATAAGAGCAAACATACTCTTACCAGCATTAGGCGCAGCCGCTACCATACAGACTTGTCCTCGCCGGAACTTAATCTGCTTTGCAGATAGCGCTAACCACACGTCAGGTAGTGGTGTTGCTTTAGTAAGCACACCGCCCCAAGCACGTGATAGGTCAAGCAACGTCTTCCTCCTTCAATACTATGTTGTTTGCACGACGCATATTGCGTCGCTCATTCTCCGATAGACCGCCCCAAATACCGAAGCGTTCTTTCTGTATTCCCCACTCTGCACATTCGCTTTGGTGTGGGCAACTTCTGCAAATAGACTTAGCCATTAGCATTTCTACAGAATTACTGGAGCCATCTGATTTCTCAGGGAACCAGAAGTCGCCGCCTACTTGAGCGCAAGCAGGGTTCTCATAGAACCTTGGCTCGCGCACAGGTTATCGAACCCAGATAGTCTCGCACTTATCTGTTGCACCCTTAGGCGCAGCGCACATATAACCCTTCCAAGGACCCTTGGCTGATGTACCTGAACGGAAAGACATTACTCCGTGTCGGCAAGACTGATCTCCACCTGCTGCTGGTGCAGTAGCAACTGGTGTTGCATTAAATGCTGCAGCTACTGATGCAACTGTTGGCGCAGGTGCTGCTGCCGGTGGTGCGATATAACCTGATAGGTCATTGCTTGTTGTACGAATATTAAGTGCGTTCATTGCAATATCTGCAAGACCACTCTCAAGTTCTTGTACGCTTGTTGCATAAATGTTTACTAGGGTTCCGTCAGGTAACTTGTAGTTGACCTGGAACTTAGTTGATTCTGGTGCTGACATATTACTTTCCTCCACTTGGTTTGATGTTTAATCTAATGGACTCTTTACCAACAACCTTCGGTACGAAGCCCAATAGTTTTTCTACTTGTTCAGAGTCAACTGTCTCACGACCTTTAACCGTTGTCCAACTGATCTGAATACCACTAGCAGTAGTGCCAGTAGTTCCCTCGAAGGAAGCCTTCAAGGAATCCTTTTCTTTCTCCAGCTCTTTGATTCTTTCATCTAACTGTAAATACTTTAGAGCGTGGCTGTCAACTTCTGCATCCTCAATCACCACTTCTTCAAGGACGATACGTTCTTTTTTTAAGCCAACGCAACCCATCTCACCGGATGCGTCGTAGTACTGGCAGTAGTTCTTGCAGAACGATTCGTCTTTCTCTGGTGCTGGTGCCTCGGTCATAGCCTTTACATTTGCCAACCACTGTAGCGCTTCTAGTGCTGAGACTTCATCGTATGGTTCGCTGTGAACCTTTACATCCTTCTCATCACCATCGCGTGCTATCGCTACCAGGTTAACTGTCTTAACTTCATAACCGTTCTTAGATAGCAAGTAACCATAGACCTGCACCTGCCAGCGCTGTTGCGCTGACGGGAAGTAACTAAGGTTCTTAACCTTGCTTGTCTTCCAGTCAATGACCGCACCAATACCCGGTACGAATAAGTCAACGTGTGCTTTCATATCACCGTATGCAACTTCAGTCTCGACCAAGTAAGTCTTACCTTCTGGATCTAGTGTGGTGATTGCATCTTCAATAGCAGCGTGGATAGCAGTACCCATAATTGCTGCCAGCTTTGACTGGTTATCGTTAGTCTCTGGCTGTGCGTTTAACCGGTACCAAACCTTACGACGGCAGCCACCGATCTCTGATGGGCCTACCTGTGTCTGCTTACTGCGATCACGACCTGCATCTTTAGAGTGCAGTACGTGCAGTAGCAGTTCCTTTGGATCTGTAATCACGCTAACTCCTTCTCAATAGCCTTTATAGTTTCACAAGGATATGGAGACATTTCGTAGACAACCCCATTTGATGTGTTGACATCCATACATCTAGAGCACTGTTCTTTATCAGTGCCTACATTGAATGGCTTGTGCATATCCACTACTGCACGAAGGGCAAAGGTATGTGAGTCAGGGGCATACTTTATGCCAGCAAATTCATTACCTGTTTTTATTTTAGTAAGCAATTCTTCGTACTTCATTTGTTATCCCTCTTTGTTAACCAATAGTCAAAAGCATACGCCCCGACGAAACCTAATAGCAAACCGAATAAAAATTCAAGCATTATTCCCAGCCTCTCTGTTGAGTAACTATTTGTATCGGAGGGCAGGTATTTATGTCCAGCACCGACGCGATCTTTACAGCCCTTTCTGCAACTACCTTTGCCATAAGCAAACTCTTGTAGGAGTGTGGCTTCAAAGAATAAAGGTAACCGAGTGCATAAGGACCGCCACTTCCTGCGGTGAATAGTCCGTGCTCACTTGCGTTAAATGACAAGTCTGGGCCGATAGAGAACAGCATCGAGTCAAAGGCTAATAGGTAACAGAAGTTAGCTTCCTTATCTACCTCGTACCCATTATCTTTGAACGCTTGTTGGATACTAGGGATGATCTTCTTACCCATCCACTGCACCGGATCCTGATACTTATACACAGGTGGCTTCCAGTTATACATCAAGATATCACCGGGGCGTGAGTCACCAGTTACGCCGAGTAGATACTTTCCGATGCGTACAATCTTGGGCGTCTGCGTACTAATGACGCGTTGATCGTTATCAGTTATCTGACTATCGGCAGCTAGTACAACGAAGTCAGGTCCTTGGATTCCAGTTAATGTAGTCACGAGAATATGATACCAGTCATTGGCGTGTCGTAAGACACATACTAGGCAGGTGTCTGTGTACAATATGAGCCGTAGGCGAATGACGGTACGGCCCTAGAAGGGCCGAGCCAGAAGGTGAGGCCCTGAATATGCGGCTCCGTCTACCAACCCTGCGCCTATTCAGGCGCACAGAATACCTCCCAGAAGCCTTTGGAAGCGATTTGCGGGCCTTTGGCCCTGTCCACGTCTGTCCGTGTGGGTCGCAGGTCTTTAACGTTATGGCGTCCTTTGAGGACTACGAACTATCCTGGTATTTCCTAGACGCAACCTGTGTTAGTTGCGGCAATCTAGTAACCGTGCCTTGTCCGGTGGACAAAGAGGCATAAAAAAAGAAGCCCCCCACCCAGGATTTCTCCTGAGCAGGGGGCTATTGCCTCGCGCTTATGGGTTAATTACTTAGACCCACGACCAAACTCTTTTGCATTTGGGTCAAGCCACTTTAGGACTGGACCTGCTACAGCAGCTACTGCCGCTGCGCTGAGTTTCTTTGGATCTGTTTCTCCTGCTAAGTAGAGAGCAATCACTGCTGCTACTGCTGCACGAAGATATGTTGCGAGTACTGCTTTTGTCTTTGCGTTCATTTGGCTTCCTTCTTCTTAGGTAATGGCTTAACTGCTGCCCTTACTTTATTGATTGCCTTTGGCTTTGGCATCCAGCCGAACCAAGGCGAGGTGTCATCTCCACATCCGTCTTGTATCGAGATGTGAAGATGTTTGTTGTGCTGATTGATACCAGTATAAACGTGCTCACCGGTCTTCTTCGTCCAGATCTTGCCCTTAAATATCAGGTACTTAACGCGTGGATCTTTCTGTAATTCTGAATAGATAACAGCGCAGTTAACGCCGTTCTTTGGATCATCTGTTAGATCTACTGCATAGCCTGAGTTGTGGTCAGAGTTCGGGTTCTGATGCACGTGTGCCTTACTAGGCAGCAGGCCATCACTTGCCTTCTTGCGCTTAGGCCAATGAGCAGTGGCTTGGCGCAGTACTGCGATAGCAGCAGGCGTAGCCTTCTTTGCTAATGGAATCATTACTTCTCCGCAATCAGTTTATATAGATCGTCAATGCGTTGCTCAAGTCTTTTGACGGAATCTTTTAGCGAGCTGCCACCATTGGGTTTAAGTTCATTTAAGTAATGCTTAACTAACCAGCGTATTGACGTGGCTACTCCTCCAATGATTGTCATTACCGCTACCGCTAAAGTTGCATAGTCTTGCGCTTGCATTAGACCGTCCGAATCGTGACTAGGAGCAGGCCGCCGTATCCGGAGAACCGCTTATCTGGTGGTGTTCTGTTAATGAAGTCCATCTCTTCGATGAGTCCGATATAAGACTCACCAGTTCTGAAGTCTTCAACCTTGATGGTGTCGCCAACATTTTCTACTGCTTCAATTTGGCTCATACGGTCATAGGCAGCGCCTTCATAACCTGTCTCGTTATTAAACTTATCCATCTCACGGTCATAGCACATCAGTGGATACTGGATCAGACGCTGACGTGGGATGGCAGGAAGTGCCTTGACCTGATAGCCAGTAAAGAGTGGCCCGGCATTTACATCTGTAGTCGAACGGTTGAAAGTAAACTTGAAAGCAAGATACTGCTGAGCACCAGTTGGGTAGTTCACGTTAACTTCAGGTACGTTATCGCCTTGTGCAAAGGTACCGATTGTGTACTCAGCACCAGTAGAGGTAATAGACTGGATGCTGAAGGCACCGTCTGTAGTATCTACTCGACCTTGTACCAACTTAAAGATCTTATTCTCAAGTGTGTTGTAACGGATGAAGCCAGTCTGTAAGTAGCCAGTTTCTAGTACTTCACCGTCTGACTGGATGTAGATAGTTCCATCAGAACCGTTGCCAGCATTACAGAAGGCAAGACGAGTGGTATCTCCCATAAAGGCACAGGTAGTTGTGTAATGACCTAGCGTGTCATCTGGATCGTATATATCCCAAGCGTAAGCAAATATAAGTGGGCTGATCTCAGTACCAAGATTGACGCGGGTAACACCTGCTTGCCCGTCAACTCCTGTTGTAGCCCAGATGTACTTATCACGGAAAGCAAAGTCATATACTGGTTGATCTGATTCAAAGAGCAATGCGCCATAGGCGATAGATCCATCTTGATCTGATACCTGAGCAATACGCATACCTTGGTTGGTACCGATAGCCATATAGCCGAGGTAGTAGGAAACCTTGAATACAGTCTCACCTACTGGTAGCTCAGCTGCAGTAATAGCAGATGACAGGGTAGGCATAGCACCGGTTGATTCCAACGTAAACTTGTAGATGTTGGACTGGATACCGCTGTAACCTGCAACGTAAATAGCAGCACCGCTAGAGGTAATGCTAGTAAAGATATGATCTGGATCGTTGTGTGAATAGACCGCAGTAGGCAGCGTTGTTGCTGATGTAGAAAACTCGTAGATCTTGTCGTTAACGCACATAATTATACGTTCTTTGGTGTACTCGATTACCGCATTAGCAACGGTAATACCGTTATCGCTAATCATTAGAGTAGGTGCTACCGAGGCATCATCAGATAGTAACTTCTTATAGACTCTTAGCCTTGGAGTTCCAGTATTAAGTACGTTGGTTACCCAATAGGCATAGACTCCATCATCGCAGATTGCGTGTACTGGGTAGTCAGTGCCTGTGTTGTAGTCAATGAAGTGGATAATCTCAGCTACACCAGTACCTACTGGAGATACTGCTGTTGAGGTTACGTTAGCAGCGGTCTTAGCGTAGGTAAATGTAGTTGTGGTTGGTACACCAGTGATGGTGTAGGTACCGTTAAACGTGGCATCTACGCCGGTAATGGTGATCTCCATACCAGTAGATAGACCGTGTGCTGCTGTAGTAGTCAGCGTTGCTACGTTGCTTGTCAGCGCCTTGTTGTTAATGGATACAGTAATAGCAGGAAATACTTTATCTACGTCATACTCATCTGCTAGCAGTATGCCGTTGTAGGTATTGCTGTTCTTATCCCACTGGATAGAACGTGCTATCTGCCAAGGGCGACCATCAGTTCTGATGCCACCTGTGGTGATGTGTTGGCTGTTGCACTTAGGAAGCAGGGTTGCCTGTCCTTTAGTCCAGACATCCATACCCTTTGACTCTGTGTACTGGAAGCGTAGCGATTCATCCTGTGCTGGTTCAAAGAACTTAATGCCTTGACCAAAGTGGAATGATGACTGCGAACGTAGCCACCAACCAGTGAGCGTCTGCTCACCTGGCTCGCGGGTAGTATCTAACTGTTGCTTGCGGTACTGAGCAGTGACTCGACGGTAAGGTGAGTCATCTAATGGGCTGATGAAGAATGGCAGCCCTGCGATTGCAACATCGTAGGCATAGCCACTAGGTGTGTAGGTGGCACCTGCAGGGTTGGAAAGGGTTAAAGGTAAACCCTCGCTGATGTCATCGCCGTATGCCACTGTTACTCCTTAATATATTTGTTCTTCCGCTTCATCAACTGCATCATCCAAGCTCCGGTGTAGCGGAACTAGATCTTCAAGCATTACTTAGATAGTGCTGCGATTTCATCGGCAGTCAAACCAAGTGCTGCCAATTTAGCCTGCGCTGATGCCTTAGCATCTGCTACTGCCTGTGCTGCTGCTTCTTCTTCTGCCTTTGCTGCTGCAAATGCTGCTGCATCTGCTTCACGCTGTGCAATTTCTTCTGCTGTTAGTGGACGTTCTGTGACTTCCCCTGTTTCGCAGTTTACTTCGATTGCAGTTGGTGTTGTTGTCATTTGTCTCCCTTTCTAAAGGATTCCGTAGAGTGTAAAGGTTGTATATTGTCCAAGATTATTAGAGCTTAAAGTAATGCTTGTAATTGCAGCAGTATTAGACCACAGGTTTGCAAATAAATTCATATAAATGCCAGTAGTAGCATTTGTTTCACCTGCAGAATCAACTGATACGGATTTGTTATTGCTAGATGTGTAGCTAGGAATATATGCTTCAAGGGTTCCAAAAGCATTTGCGGTAGCATTAGCACCACTTACATAACCAACTTTAATGGTTGAGGCTCCAGTAGTTGAATAAGAATTAGCAGCACCATCTCCGCCTTCAAGGTTTTTTGAAGAATATCCAGTAGAACTTCCATTGAATGTCATATCAACTGCACCATAAGTTGAAGCGTTAGTTGTTCTCACAGAACCTACTAACTTCAAATCTGTATAACCTTGTGGTATGGAACTGAAAGCAATGCTGCTTGCTCCAGCAGAGCCAACTTCTACAGTAGCAATTTTATATAGTTGTAGCGCCATTAAGCATTACCTGCCTGTATCCCGTAGATTTTTATGTTAGTTCCTGCTGCTATAGATGCCACAGCAAAGAACAAGGAAATACTGCTGATTGCAGCGGTGCTTCTATATAAACCAACTCTGGCTTCTACGCTACTCGCTGCACCTGATGCTCTCTGCAAGATGGTTTTATTTGTAGTTGTGTTGGCATAGTCCATAAAGTTCGTAATTACTGGAACGTAATTAGAGGTTGATGAACCATAAAAAGCAATTTTGGTATCGTTGGTTGCGCGGTAGGATTCCGCAACCGAACCTGTACCAACTAACGGAGTATTAGAATAAAGGCTAGAACTATCACCGTTTATTCTCCAAGACATATAGTCGCCATTATTGGCTGAATAAAGCACATTTGATACAACAACTAAATCGGTAAACGTTGCAGGTATTGAAGACAAAGTTATTGTGGTGGTACTTGCCCCGCTATGGGTATAACTTTGAATAAGAGAATAGGTAGCAGTTTTAGCCATTATGCTTTCACCCCATAAAGTGAGATACGTGTATTTGCAGCAAAAGAATCAGCAGAAGGCGCAAAGACTATACTAGTTATAGGTGCTGTGTTCATCCACATAGCAGTATAAAATTTCATCTGGTCATTAACTGTGCCGCTATTTGTATCTGAACCAGATAGTGAGCGACAAGTTTTGAATTTGTAAACATTACTGTAATCTAATATATCAATTACGGATACACCAAAACAATTAGAAGTTTGCCCACCGCCAGTTGTTGCTAGTAAATATGCTGCGTTAGTTGGAGTGCTTGCGCTAGCCACTACAGATGCACCTGTTCCATACATATAATGGAATGTGTAGTTAGATCCAGTATCGCCGTTAAATTGAAACCCTTCGGATGCTGGGCCTGTTGCACTTCCAGTACGGCGACCAATCGCTCTAATCTGCAAGTGCTTATACCCTTGTGGGATATTGCTAAATGTAATGCTTCCAGCAGAACTAGCAAGCAGTGTGGTAGCAATCGGCTCCATATAGTAGTTGTCTGCAGATACGGTGTCGTACTTGGTGCCGTTGACACCGTTCGTGGTTAGTTTTGTGATGCTCAAATTTCCACCCGGATTCCGTAGAGAGTAGCTGTGCTGTACTGGACAAAAGAACCGTAGTCTAAAGACATACTGATTGAGTTAATCGCCGCAACGCTATTCAGTAGCAAAGCGCCCATACCAAGGATAGTATCCCAGCCAGATGTGTTCTGTTCCGTAACGGAATCCATTGAATAGGATTTAACATTAGAGCCAGAATAGTTTGGAATATAGATTTCTGTATTGCTAAAAGTTGAAACAGTAAAACTGGAAGAATCTACGTAACCACCTGTTGGACCACCGGTTGATGAAGCAGTAGGTGTTCCACCTGATGCTCTTAGAAATCTTGTCGAAGGAGTAATTGCACCGCCGTTAAAAGAAAGAGAAGCAAAAAGAGAGTCACGCGCTCCGGAAGTTGTTGTACCTCTGTGGCTTAACTTCAATACCAGATCGGTATAGTTTTGCGGAATATTGCTAAAAGTAATTGCTGCCGCATTACCTACTCCAACGGTTGACTCGGCTAGTTTGCTGTATGTATATGCCATTTAAGCCGCCTTAATTCCGTACAGGGTCGCGGTAGTGATAGTCGTGAAGTTGCCGCCGAGGTTAAGCAAGTCAATGCGAGTAATTGCAGAAGTAGAACTCCAAAGAGCCGCCTTTGCGCCAGTATCGCCACCCGAAGACGCAAACTCGTTGTAACGAATTAAAGCCGTTTTATAGGTTGTTGAGTTGGCGTAATTCATTACATCTACTGTAATTAAAGTAGGTAGTGTTGTATCTGTTCCAAACTCACCCAAACGAATTTTGTTCGTACTGGAATATCTGCCAGAAGTTGCACTTGACCCGTTGCCTTGTAAGTAGGTCAAAGAATAGTTATTCCCTGAATCGTTGTTGTAACGCATATCGAATTCATAAAGAGTTGCGTTTGTTTCTGTTCCAGTCAGGACAATTCGCAAATCTGTGTAAGTGCTAGGGATTGAAGTAAAGGAAATCGTTCCGCTTGATCCCGTGCCGTTAAAGGTCGCTATCGGTGTGTAAGTTTGTGGCATTTATTTTATCCCATACAAAGCAAAGGTAGAATACTGAGAAAAGGAAGTACCGAAGATAGGTGCAATAGTAATTGTAGAAATAATCTCTGGAGCTTTATACCAAAGATTAGAACCTAAAACAATTAACCCATTACCGTTAGCATCGTAACCAGTAAGTGTGCGTAAAGTTTTCGTTTTATTAGCACTGGCATAATCCAAAATATCTATAACAAAAGCACCAAAAGAACTAGCGGTTGCATTGTTAGCACTTGCTTCAATAGACCACGCAGAAACTTTTGTGGTTTCTGACTGGGCTGCGGCAGTTGAGCCATCGCCTTGCAACCAATGCCAAGCGTAGTTGCTGCTAGTATCTGAATTAAATCTAAATCTAACTTGATCTTCAACTGATGCACGGTTCGTACGAGCAATTCCTCTTACTTGAAGATGCTTGTAAGTACTAGGAATTGACGTGAACGAAAGGCTAGATTCTCCACCTGACGCAGTTACAGTCGCAATAGACTCATAACTTCCGGGCAGGATGGTTTCATTGCCAGCGAGAATGGTTTTTCTTTTGGGTAGCCCCTGCGTCAAGCTAGAGGCTTTTACTCTAGCGATTGACATTAGGCTATTTCCGATCCAAACGCTGCGAATGAAAGTGTCGCAGTCGAAGCATAGATAGTGATGATGTCAGTTGCACCAAGAGTTAGACCCAAGGTAAGCACTGTTGTATCTGCTGCTCCTACTGCTACATCGTATGCGATGTACTGTGATGCTGCCAAGGTTGCACCAGCAACGCGGATAGCAATACGGAATGTTGCTGCGCTAGATGCTTGGTTAGCAATGGTGATGCTTGATACTACTGTCTGTGTTGCTGCTGGAACTGTGTAGAGAGTTGTTGCTGTTGTTGCTGCCGGGTTTGACTGACCCAACACTTTGTAAGTTGTTGCCATTTGTATTTCTCCTTAGTTGTTGGTTTGTTTGTCAGCCGCCCATAAGCATAAAGCTTGTTGGGTACGGATCATCTACTGGTGCTGCTGCAGTTGCCCACTTGAGGCCAGAGGCCTGTGTGCTATCTGCGGTAAGAACGTAACCGTTAGTACCAGCACCTAATCGAGCAGGTGTAGCGCTAGCGGTTGCTACGATAATGTCACCCTTAGTGGTGACCAAAGACTTTGGAATTGCGGCATCTGCTGTAGCAACTCCTGCGGTAAAGAAGGTTGCGTCATCTCCAGTAAAGACGTGCTTTGCAGAAGCACCTGCAGTATGGCTAATGCCAGATGTACCAGCCTGAGCACGGACTACAGTAAGCGTATCTCCAGAGATTGCAGTAACTGCAACGATCTCTTCGTTCTGCGTATCTACATCTAGTGCAATCAGGAATTGGTCTACGTTACCTGCAGCAAGGGATACACCACCCATAAGTGATGAACCAGTACCAGCGGCAACTGTTACCGTAGTAGCACTGTTGGAGATAGTTGCAGCAAGCGTTGTTGCTACCGAGGTAGTCGAGTACTTTCTAGTCAAGATGTCACCTCATTGTTGATAGAATTGTATTTATTAAGATACATAATTGCCCTCTCTAGCGCCTCGACATTATCCTTAAATAACCCTAAACCCATATTACATTTTTGACACAATACTCCACGTTTTTGTTTTGTATCGTGACAATGATCTGCGTGCCAATTAATAGAAGAAGGAGTATCTGTCTTGCAAATTGCACATCTATAATTTTGTTCTTTTAATTTATTTTCAAATTCTTCTTGAGTAAACCCAGAGTAAAGTTTCCTACTTCTTTGTTTATTGTATTCTTTTTTATTTTGTTTAGCCGTTTCTGAAAGATTTCTATTGCTTTGGCAATACTTACATATGCCATTAATTCCATCTTTAGAGGCTTTATTACTACAGAAATTATCAAAAGTTTTTTCAACTTTACAGGCATAGCAACGTTTCATTATTGCCTCACTTGGTATAATGTAGACGTATTGGGAATTTGTCTGAAAGTTTGAGTGACTCATCGTTAAGGCGCTGGTTGTATAGAGCGTAGATATAACGAGATGAGTTAGCGCCAGCTGCACCTGGAACCTTGCTATCTGCCAAGTCTGCTTCAGCAGAGGTCAAGTTGATACGACCTGGATCTACATATGAAAGCAGACGGTATGCAGCACCGAGAGTAATTACATCGCGGCAAGAGTCTGGCAGCCCAGTAACATCTGCAAAGTCATCAGTATTAGCATCCATCGTAGATGGGTTTGCTGCATACCAAACCTGTACAGTTCGTCCGGGTTGAATGTTCTCGTAGATGTTTATAGTCTTCTGTGAGTTAAAAGTTGGTGTGTTAGCCATCAAGTCTTGGCGCCAGCGGTTAATAGGCAGCCATTCTCTAGATGAACCAGTTGTCTGCCAAGACATATAGATAACGTTCTGGCAATCATCTGGCAAAGCGTAAGTAGTCTGGCTTGCGTTAAAGGTAAAGGTAGTTGAGTAGATAGCCCACAACTTAGGATAGACCGAGTTGATCGTATCGTTGATTGCCTGCTTAATCATTGTGCGAGGAAAGGTTGGAGTTAGCACAACCTGTGAATACTGGGCGTGTGGTGCAGGGCTCGTGTTCTGGTAACCACGACCAAAGCCAGGAGCTGCATTAAGCGTATTGCTTGCCTTAACAAAGTTATCAATCCAGATAAGTTCGTCATCAATTTCAATGATGCCTTTAGCAAGGTTGTCTGCTGAACCAACCTGAATAGCGGTATCAGTAGTTGTTATCGCTGAGTCGAGATAGGTAATGCGATCTTGGCGCAGGGTGTATCCGGCGAGGGAAGATCTAACTTCCTGTACCATTGAATCAAGTGTTGCCATTGTTTACCTTTTCCTCATAGAACCGAAGGTTGCTTGCTAATCGTTTTTCGTTAGGGTCTAGCTCTACTGCTTTTCTACCGTGTATTACTGCTGTCTCATAGTCACCTAGTTGCCAACTGCTGATTGCAATAAAGTCATCAGCCATTGGACCCCAAGCCCAAGACTCTGCTAAGAATGACATTGGCTTTGTGTTGTACTCCAACGCCTTCTTAGAAACTAATAGGCACTCATCCCATTTCTTGTTAACGTAGTAATAGTTAGCAAGGGCTAGGATTGATTCTCTGCTTGGGTATTCTTCTGTACCCCGCATCAGCCATTCTTCTGCGTTACGTGAATCACACTTAGATAAGATGCGGCACGCTGCGCTTTTCTCTTCCGGAAAGATTGATATCTCTAGATACTTCTTCAGAGTCTCTGTAGATTCCTTGTACTGCTTGTGATAGGACTGCTCCCGACCAAGGTAGTACAAGTTACGAGCATCTGGATTCTCTTTGACCGCAGCCTCTAGTAGAGTTAAGTACTGCGCTCTTGATTTAGTTTTATCCTGCAGGTGGTGAGTCTCAAAGCCTTCTATTCTTGCTTTGACTTCTTCACGTTCTTCATACCACTCAGGTACTTCGTGTATCGGATACTTCCATCTGATACCTCTGCGACGGTGAACCTTAAAGCCATCAAACTCTGAGGCTACTGATCCATCTTCGTTAAAGGCTTCGATGCGGCGATAAGACGGACGATCAATACCTAGATCGTGAGCCTTCTCTAACGCCTGACGCCAGCCCGGTGTAAGTACTTCATCTACATCCAACGCTACGCAGTAGTCAACATCTTCTGGTACTAGCGCAAGCGAAGCGTTTCTTGCATCATCGAACCTAAATGGTAGAACCCTAATCGGTACGACAGTGATGCCCAGAGAGGTAGCGATTTCGACAGTTCTGTCGGTAGAGCCTGTATCGGCAAGCAGGTGGTAGTCGGCTTCCTTAGTGGAGTTGTACCAGCGCTCAACGTGCTTTTCCTCATTCTTACTAATAGTATAGATAGCGATTTTCATACGCTAATACTACATCCCACCTAACATAAATATATTAGGGTTCGGATCTGTTGTCACCGATGCCCAAGATGCTGCTGTTCCATTTGTAGTCAGATATTTTCCTGAGTTACCTGTCTGGCTTGGCAACGCATCTACCGCAGACCAAAGAACGCTGCTTCCGTTAGTTTGTAAATACTTTCCTGTGTTACCAGTTTGGCTAGGGAATGTCTCTCCTGCTGGACCTGTTGGTCCAGTGGCACCAGTTGCACCCGTAGCACCAGTTGCACCAGTTAGTCCAGTGGCGCCAGTCGGTCCAGTTGCTCCAGTAGGTCCGGAAGGTCCAGTCGGGCCAGTACTTCCCGTTGCTCCTGTACTGCCTGTAGCACCTGTAGATCCAGTCGCTCCCGTACTACCTGTAGGACCTGTAGGTCCTTGGCTTCCTGTAGCTCCTGTAGCGCCCGTAGCGCCTGTGCTTCCTGTGGCTCCAGTGGGTCCTTGTGGGCCAGTTGCGCCTGTAGATCCTGTGGCTCCTGTTGGGCCAGTATCTCCAGTGGATCCTGTGGCTCCAGTACTTCCAGTTGGACCAGTAGGCCCAGTAGCGCCAGTACTACCAGTGGCGCCAGTAGCACCAGTACTGCCAGTAGAACCTGTAGCACCTGTATCTCCTGTCGGTCCAGTCGGCCCTGTTGGGCCGATGCCACCAATACCACCCGTTGGACCTGTTGGTCCAGGGTTACCTTGGTCGCCTTGTTCTCCCTTAGGTCCTTGAGGACCTGTTGGCCCGGTTGGGCCTGTAGCACCCTGACCACCTTGTGGTCCTTGGTCTGCTGCAAAAGTTACTGAGACTTGTGGAGTAATGGATTCGATAACAATTATTGTCTCGCTCATACTGTCACTCCCGGAGTCACGATAAATTTACCTTCTAAAATTCTTGTAACGGTTACACCTGATGTAAGTACTAGGTCATAGACGTAACGGTTTGGCGTAATGTTTGTATCAGTTGCAGAGAAGTTAACTGTTACTCGACCCGCATCGTTGTTAAGCGTAATCTTGCCATTGGCAGTTGTGGCAAGCAGAGTTGTTGTAGTGGAATTGCTGAACGGCTTTACAGTCATAGTCGCTGTGTAACCGTTTAGGTTCCAAGGAGTTGAGTCATCTTGGATGACGAACTGGAATGTGAATGTAGTTGCCTGATCGCAGACTAGGTTATATTTCGCACTCAAGAGCTGAGTCCTTGGAGAGCAGCGTTTGCAGTGAGGCCAGTAGTACCAGCGATGTAATTGCATACACCGCTATAGTCAAGATGGGTATTCGCACTGCCCGAAATGCCCGCAATATCATTTAGTACTCCTACTGTGTCTGTGTGCTTTGTGGTTACACCACGTGCCGCAGCCCAAGCGCGGGCTGCTCCGGCTTCATCAAGATATGAAGAGATAGGAGGATAGGTGCCACCATTTGCTAATCTATTTAGTTCTGCTACAAGGGTTGATCCTGGATTACCTGTTGGCACCTTCTACCTCACTTCTTCTTTTTACGAGCCGCTGCTGCGTTATCTATTAGGTTTGGATAAGGACGACCTGCTGCTTTAGCCTTAGCCTTAGCCGCAGTCTTCTGAGCAGGGGTTAATTTCTTTGATGTCTTCTTAGGGTTTTCTGTATCCCAAAACGCTTTCTTCTTCATTAGCAATCCCAAGCCCTTCGTGCTTTATTCAATCTGCTATTAGGATCTTTGGCTGCCTTAGGAAACATCTTGGCTTGACCGGCAGATCTTGCACAATATGACTTGCGCCGTGCTGCAGCCTTAGGCGACTTCTTAGCCTCTGCTGCTTTTACTGGCGGTTTAAGATTACTGCCTTGTGCTTTAGCACTAGCACGACCCTTAGCGTTAAGGCCACCGTTAGGGTTCTGGCCTTCTTTGCGTTGCCACGCTGGAGTCTTAGCCATTTACTTCTTCTTCTTTGACATACCAGCTTCGCTAAGTGCAATAGCAATCGCTTGCTTCTTCGACTTAACTACAGGGCCTTTTTTACCGGAGTGAAGAGTTCCTGACTTGAACTCCTTCATAACCTTCTTGACTTTGGCTGGCTTCTTTTTCATTACTTCTTTTTACCCATCTTCTTAGCAACCATCTTGGCTTTAGAACCGTATTCCATCTTGCGTTCTTTCTTGCCTTCAGTCATTTCGTGCTTCTTCTTGGCTGCCATTGACTTGTACTTTTCGCCTTTAACTGACATTACTTCTTACCGCCTACTCCTGTAGAGATTGATTCATAAGTCATATACTTGCGGTTAGATTCAAACTGCTTGTCCGCTGAAGGGTAGGCATCTACTTCTTCAACATTTTTTACAATAACTACTTTCTTGTTTTCCATTGCTACTCCTTGTATGTGAGGTTAGTTCCATCAAAGGCTTTGCCACCTTCGTTGGAAATTCTGACGGCAGCATCAATATCAGGCTGTCTGGTTGAGCGTGGTTCGATACCCTGACGCACTGCGTCGTAGTAGTTACCTAGTTCCTTATCGTGCGCCTTAGCAGACTGGTATCCACGAGTAGTGGCTTCCCCGGTGCTAAGAGTTAGACCTTGTGCCTTGCAACCAAAGCAAGGGTTCTTATCGCACTCGCTGTGGTCTGGGTTTGAATACCACTCAGACTTAAAAGGTATATCCGAGATTACGTCGCAGTCTGTGCAGCCGTACTTAGATACAATCTCTTTGACATCGCCATCTATTAGGTCGTAAGACCATTCAAGAACTTTGGTTGTGTGATTACATTCCATTACGCCACCGGTGTTAGATAAGCGCTGTAGCCAGCGTCAATAAGGATCTGTGCCTCAGCATCGCTTAGCGTGTAAGCGTGACCGCCAAGGTAGTAAGTATCAGCATTGGCTAGGTCGTCCTGATATGGAGTTCTGCTTTCAGTAACGGTTGTACCGTTTACTAGAAGTGTCACTCCACGAGGTACATCTGTAAGAAAAGATGGAATAGCGCCAGTGTATGAACCACCAGCAAGCGGGCGTCCTGCCAAGCGAGCATAGGGATTGAAGTAAGTGCTATCGCACCAGGTTTCATTCTCCCAAGGGGTAACTAGCGTATAAGCCATTTTATTCCTTTCATTGGTGATGGAGGCAGGTTTGACCCTGCCCCCACCGTTGCACTATTAGTTAATAGATGAAGCTGACTCAATGCGATAGAGTGCTGCTTCACGGAGGCGTGCAAAGCCACCCATATAGTACCAACCGATGGTACGGAAGCGACGAAGTGCATCAATCTCTGGACCAATGATGGTAGAGATATCTTGTCCTTGTGCTTCAGCAAGTGCTTCACGACCAGCGATAACTGCCTTGTAGACGTTAACTGATCCTGAGTTTGCAGCGTAAGGCACGCGAGGTGTCTCAACTACAAATGCACCTTCGATTACGCCGACTGCACCAGCCACGAATGGTGTGCGATCTACGTACTGGGTGAGTGCCTGGAAGCCGCCAGTGCCTGATTCGGCACGGAGGTCAGCTGCCTGACGTGGGTGTAGGTATGCAGCGTACAAGTCATTGATACGTGGCACAGCCTTGTTTGTGCGAAGCTGTGTGACAGCCTCACGGATATCAGCAACAGCCATAGTCATTGAAGATGTGATGGTGTTGGTTGTTGTAGCAGTTCCTGCGTAGATGACGTTTGAGCCACCTGTGAGAACTGTTGCAACTACAGAGTCAATAGAGTCTGCTGAGTTGTAAGCGATGATGTCAGCAAGAGCTGAGTCAACATCGTTGAATGAAGTTAGGTTCAACTTCTTTGTTGTTGTTACTGCTGAACCGTATTCGTTCAGAGTTACTGTAACCTGATTTGGGTTACCTAGTGCAATGCTTGATACATCTGAAGTTTCTGTCAATGTAGATGTTGCTTGTGCAAGATCTGAGTAGATAGAGAAAACAACTGATGAACCTGGCATTGCCTGTTGTACTGGCTTGACATCTGCAATCGCACGCATTACCGGGATGCTACGGAGAGCCATACGAACATATTGGTCGTATGCGGTTTTGACGAGGTTGCTAATGTCCGATGTTCCGGTTAGGGAACCTGATGGAATTGCCATTAGGCGCTACCTTTCGTTGTTGGGTTGGAAGTTAGAGTCCAGATTGTCTAATAATGTCGTCCAACTCTTCTTTGCTGTTTGCGTTCATTAAGCGAGACATAACATCGGCTCCGCGCTCAGGTGACATACCTGCATCTGCGGCTCCGGTCATTCGCTTGTACGCTGCAACATCGGAAGGATCTACATTAGGTTGACTCTGGTTCGACTCAAGTTCAATACCGAATACATCGGCATTGGCCTCAAGCCATTTAGACACTGATTCCTCTGTTGGTTCAATGTCCTGTGGGATAAATGAAGCGATCTTCTGATTTACCCCGCGAGCTGCGAGGGCATCCTTGATTGTTCGCTCGCGTTGCGCCTTGCTTAGTCCTTCAAACTGGGAACGTAGTTCCTGTAGTTCTTTGTCCTTTTGCTTGGCTGCTTTGCGTAGTTGTTTTACAAGGTCATTCGACGAATCATTTGTGTAGTCATCGTCTTCATCCTCGTACTCGTAATTGGACATAGTCCATCTCCCTATCGTTTAGTTGATTGCGTCAGCCTCATATTCAAGTGGGGGCTTGGTATGGCTCTGACTACTGGTATTGATATCGCTCCACTAGGCCAGTCGTTCTAGTGGCAGGTCTGTTATTGGGTTCCGGCGCGATTGCGTTCTAGTGCGTTTTGCGCTGCACCACTCTTGGCACCGAAGGCTGCTTGCTCTAGGCCAATAAGTTCTTTGCGTTTCTTACGAGCAGCGGCTGCACCTTCTAAATTAAATACTTCTTGCTCTGCTTCCATCTGTCCATATGTAGGACGGTTATAGAACTCAGCAAGTTGACCACCGCGTGGAGCAACTTCAGCTACTGTCTGGAATCCAGTCATAGCTTGTTCCTTAGTTACGCCGTAACCTGCAAGCATCTGTGCTCTTGCTTCAGATGCAGCGATCTGCTCTGGTGTCTTACCAAGGCTTAGGCCAGCAGCAGTTGCAGCACCACCGATTTCAGCGGCAGTTACCTTACGCTGAATATCCTTGAGTGCGTTCTTAGGATCAAGGCTGTAAGCCAAGATATCGCCATTAGTAATAGCATCACCATAGAAAGCCTTGAGAGTATCAAGTACTTGTGGATTAGACTTCAGTACACGATCCTGTGCAGTAAGAATACGATTCTCAAGTTCAACCGCAGAGACATCGTTAGCAAGAAGTTTAGTAAATCCTTCTTGAGTGCCAAGATCTCCACGAGTCCAGTAAGTCTCTGGAAGTCCGTAGTTACGCATAATATTCTGGTACTGGTCTTCTAGCGCTAGGTAATCACCTTCGACAAGTGGGGTTAAGCCCTTCTTGATTCTTTCCGCGTTAGCAGCAAAGCGCTTTTGATAAGCAGGAGTTTCACGTAGTTTGATAGTAAATTCTGCTGGTGATGTACCGCTAGTAATAAGACCTTTAAGTGGCTCTACTAGAGAACCTAGGCCATACTTTGAAAACTGTTCAAACAGTAAATCATATGCAGATTGGCGTGCTTCTTGCCCTGGTGTTATGCCAGCCTTAACAGGTATCGCCGGCAAAGTGCCACCGCCTACAGTTCCTGTGCCTTTAGTAACGCCACCTACTGGCTTAGTTGTTCCTACAGGAACGCTGCCATCGGCTGCTCTACCAGAACTATCAACCTGTATCTCTTCACCATTTTGAGTGATGATGGTTGCTACCGGCGTGAATACATTGGTAGAAGAAAGCGGTATTGTAGATCCTATTGGGGTAATCCCGCTTGCAGATTTACCCTTAGAATCAATCTGAATTCTTTCACCGCTTTGGGTAACCACTACAGCCGCTGGTGTAAATACAGGTGAATCAGGAATATTCCCAGATAGTGGGTTGTAAGGAGTTGGTTTTGCATCAGGTGTATTGCCTGAACGCGGATCATAATAAGCTGTAGGATCTTCAGGAATCATAAAGTTAACAGGGGTAAGTCCGCCTTTTTCACCAATTCGTGATTCGTCTAGTCTAGCCATTATTACCCCTGGAATCCAAAGTCACGCAGAACATTAAGAGCCGCAGTAGATACTTCATTACGTGCGTTCTCGGTGTACTGCCAGCGATTATCTTGTTTAAGCGCCTTCTTAAAGTCATAAACGTTCATATCACCCTTGTCGGTAATAGCCATACGAAGAGTTGGATCGTTAAGATCAATCTGATTTGGATCGTTAATCTCAAGGATGTTAGCCATAGTCTGACGGTAAGGCGCATAGACCTGATCTAAGTTATAGCCTTGACCTAATAGGTCACGGACATACTGTGGCTGTCCTTGCGCTGCAAGCCTGCGTGCGTCTTGAGATATACGATTGATATCAATCTTGCCTGATGCAATACCTGCGAGCACTTGCTGTTCATTGAATCCACCGGGAATAATGTCTGCCATTGAAAAACCATTAGCCTTAGCAGCAGCCTGTAGCGCTTGATAGTTTTGCAAAGCCTCGCCGGAGTAACCTTCAGTTACTTTGCCGCCGATCATTCCTGATACTGGACGGATAGAAGCTGCAAGGAAGTCTGTTATATATGACTCGTCTTCGCTGCGATTAGTTATGTAAAGATTTTCCGCAGCCTTGCGTAGAGCCGCTGGATCTGAAGCGGCGTTTGAACCTAGTTGTGCTGCACGCTTTGCTAACCTAGATTCAATTTTAAGAATCTGCTGTTCGTAGTCAGTTGAACCATCAGCCTGACCAGACTCTACTAGATCGTCATAATTAAACTTCTGGACATAACGATTCTTGATCTCTTGAGAGTTCTTACGGAACCATACATCATCACGGATAGCTTTACGTAACTTGTTTGGTGTCCAGTCTTCAGCAACATAACGCTCAAGGATTCTATTAAGGCTTGGTACGTTCTTGAATATGGTTTCTGGTAGAGCAAAGTCTTGTTCTGCAGCAACGTTTAGCGCTTCTTCGCGCTGCTGTGCATCTGTTAGCGCTGGAGTTTCTTTACCTTTTCCTGAAACTTGACCCTTTGTTGAAGTCTTATCTTTTGTTAGCGCTGCTTCTTTAGCAAGTTTTTCTGTAGCAGTTGCTGGTCGAGTAAGTGAAGATGCCGGTAAACCCAAAGCGGCTGCTGATGCAGTGGCTGCTTGACGTTCACCCGTGTATGTTGGCTGAACCTTAGTAGCAGGTATTCCAGAATATCCACCAGCTGCAGGTGCTGTAGCCTTTGCAGTTGGTTTAACAGTCTTTTCAAGTTCAGGATATGGCAACTGGTAGCCACTTGCAGCGGCTTCTTGGTTGGCTTTCTTCTTCTTTTCAGTAGTTTCTTTTTTAATAGTTTCAGTAAATTTTTGATCTGCTGCAGCTTGTAATCTAGCTGCTTCATCGCGGCGAGATATAGCAGTCTCTGCTACGTTGCCATCAAGATCCATTAGGCCCGCTGTTTGGGCAAGAATGATCTTTTGGGCAGCTTCAGAAAGACGTGGATCACTGCTATTCAAATATGCTGCTGCTCGACGAGGATCAACTCCACCACCTGGAATACCAGCGTTGATATCTGCAGCGCTGAGTCCGCTAACAGTAGGTGGCTCTGGAGCCTTTGGCTTCTTCTTTGGTTTAGCACCGAGTTCATAGAACTCGCCATCTTGCATAAAGCCAATAAGATTGCCAGTTTCCTTATCAATAACTGTATCAACAAAGCCAAGCGGAATACGCTTGTCAATACCCCAGTTAATTACGTTAATAAGGCGTGAGTTGGATGGGCGATTTGCCATTAACGCAGACCCCCAAGTTCCTCTAACATAATTGCATAGGCATCTGTTGCCCGTGTTGTTTTAGCTTCTGCTGTTTTAGCAATCTTCTCTTCGATGAACTGTTGCTCATCAACCCCACCTCTGGTGGTTGAAAAACCCTTACCAGATGTCTGAACTGCAGGCTGACGCTTCTGTTCGGCGTTAAGCATTTTGAGATACTTAGCCTTTTCAGCAGCAGTTAGTTTGCGCTCAAGCAGGTCTTCTGCCACAGTATCAAGCAACTTGGCTGTCTGTGTAGGGCTAGTAATATATGTTTGACGAGTGGTAGTAGTACCGTCTCCAGTACCTTCGCCTCCACCCTGTATTAAGGATGTAAGAACATCAAGTCTTGGTGTTGGTTTTTTACCAACCAACTTGTCAAGAGCGACTTGTTGCTGGAGATTTTGTTCAAGTTTAACTAAAGCGTTGTAATAGTTAATATCAAACTTACTAGATATCTTGCCTTTCCATAAGCCAGCAGCCTTTAGTTGCTCAGCCAAAGCAAGACGAGCAGCGTCTGTAGTATCTGCTATATCTTTTGCAAACGCTTCAAGAGTCTTTTCTTCAGCCATCTGTATCTCCTATTAGTGAGGCAAACAATGTGTTGTATGCGCTCATAGTATTTTCGTTAGTCTTTGCTAGTTCACGCAGACGTACGATTGAACTATCTTTCATAAATGAAACCAAGTTGTTAGCACCAGATATGCCTTGGAGCGCTTCTTTCTGCAACTTAAAGTTATCGTAGGTATCAAGCATCTCTTTGAGAGCTTTCTGTACCGGACCACGAACAGTCACTGACTTATCGTTGAGCATATTGCGAAGGTCATCAATAGCATTGATACGCTCAATAGCCTTCTTGCCACCCTGTGCTAGCTCTTCTTGTACCAGTGGGCGACCAGCTTTGAATACCTTGGACCACTCTGTGAACTCTTTACGAGCCATAGTGCGTTCAGTATCTGTAATCATAGTCTTTAGAGATGTCTCATATTCGTTCTTCTTACCGTAGTAAGTCTGCAAATCTGCTGCAGTTTGAACCTCACGAAGATAATCATCTACACGCTTGTTGTACTTTAGACCCATATCCTTCATAGTCTTGTAGGCATCCCAAGAGAAGCCTGACTTATGCGGAATAAGGAACGCCGCACCCTGTGGATATCGTTCAAATAAATCTTTGTTCTGGTCAACAAAAGTACCAGCTTCTTCTGCGTACTTGATAACAGCAACAGTTTTTCTTTCAGATTCTGGGATAGTAAACGGTATAGCATTAGGGAATAGTTCTACCCATTTAGCCATAGCACCGTCATAATCGCCCGGATACTGGTCTAGTAATGCGTTCCACGCTTGCTTAAAGTTAACTCTGTCGTTGTCTCTGATCCAAGCAGCCATATCATCTTTAAGTTGGATCTGTGGAGAAGCAGGAGCAAAGAAACCTGCTACAAAGCGTGTACCTAAGATGCCAAGAACTGTGTTCTTAACACGCTGACGGTACTCTTCTTGCTCTTGAATTGAAGGAGGAATTGCGTTTCCTAGTGGGTCTTTCTTTTGTGGAAGACCGTGACCTGATGCTTCAAGATAAGTTACTGCTTTACGCCAAGCACTTGCGTACTGGGAATCACGTTCATCTTTGTCCATTGTCTGGTATAGACGATTGATGTGTGCTGGCAAGAAAGCAGATACAAAGTCCTGTCCAACCGCATACTTACCAAGACCAAACTCTGTGATTCGATCAGCAGCACCTGGTGCTCCGAATACATCTACTAGGTTTGATAGAACCTTAATAGATACACCGGCAAGTGGACCGTTAAATGTAGGAATTAGCGAATCTTGGTTCAAAGATGGGGTAAGCATCTTAACTTGAGCGCCGAACTCAACAGGAAATGGCGTCTTAAACTCAGGTGCTATGCCCAAACCTGCCATTGCAGTCTGCACTGCACGGTAGATTGGCTCTACTCCTGGGTAAACAAAGTACTTTTCACCTTGGTCGTCTTCATTGATCCAACCATTATGGCTTAGACCGTCAAATGTAAGCGATGCTTTACGGATAGCCATTGGGTTGTAACGAACAACGCGGTAAATACGACGATAGAAGTCTTCAGTAGCACGATAGAAACGTGAGAAGTTACGAGCAGAGAACGCAATTTGCGTACGGATAAGTGGATTATCCACATATGCAAGCGTAGTTGCTACTGCACGTTCTTCAACAATCTCTGCAAACTGGCGTTTAGCACGTTCTGTAGCCTTAGCAATCTTTGATGGCGTAGGATTTTCAAGTTTTCCAACCACAGATGCAACGTACTGCTCTTCAAGACCGCTGGCTTTCATAGATTTACGTAGTCGAATGATCTCTTCAAAGACAATAGGCTCACGTGATAGACGTGCGTTAGCCATACCTAACCAAGTCCAGCCCTTTGAGATAGTGGAAGCTGTAACATTACCAGAATCTGATATAGGAACTAACTTAGGTCCAAGTACATATTCAGGCATATCGTCTGCAACTTGAGGTAGATCATCAAGTGATAACTTTCCTGAGATAACCCAGTCGCCGTTTTCGTTCTTAACACGGATCTTATTAAGCAGATCAAGGTTTACTTCCTTGACTGAATCTGCAGTCTTGCCGCGCTTTTCAAATATCTCTTTAGCACGGCGATAAACGATTTCAGCGTGCTGCTTCTCATCAATGCCACGTGCTGTAAGTTGTGCTTCTGTACGGAATTTTGGATTCTTAGTCATCCATTCCATAATCTTAGCGATAGCCAAATCCTTGTTATCAAGGTTTGCTACAGCGATAGCACCAAGTTCATCGTTTGCATAGTAGTTAATACGGAATAACCAAGTAATCATTGATGCATCATCAAGGTTACCTAGTGATACAGGGGCGAAGCCTGCATCTCCTTTAGCGCGAGTTACACCTTTAATGCGTGGATCGCTAATAGTAAGCGCCTCTGAACGCACTCCGTGTGAACGGGTAAATATTGTTGAACGAGTTACAAAGTCACCACCGGTAGCAAAGTTAAAGCCACCTTCTGATACTAGGCCGATTGTGTTATCAATATTTCCGTATACTAAATGCTCAGCAAGGATCTCTGCTTCTTCTTCAAACATAGGCTTGAGGCCCATAGATTTACGAAGACGGTTAATGCGACCTGATGTAAGAGCCTCAGCCATAATTTGGCGAGTCTGATTAACAGCCCCACCTTTGGTTGCCTCTTTAAGATCTGCAATCTCTGAAGCAAGTCTTTGCTTTTCAGCAGGATCTTTTGCAAGTTTCATTGCTTCGGACTTAATACCAATTTGCTCTTTTGCTGCACGTATAGAATCATCAACTGATGTAATCTTTGCAGAAAATTTATCTGCTTCATTCTTATTAAGAACGCGCATTATTGTACCGAGTGGGCTGTCTACAAAAGTGTCAGTCTTACGAGCAGCTTCTAGTGCTGTGTTAACACGAGTTGAAAGATAGCGTGACTTAGCAAGACCCCAAGGAGAACCACCTATTGCCAAGTGAACCATTAGGTCTTCAGTTGCGTTACGGATAGCGTAACGTGGACCAGCAAGAGTGAAGAATGACCAGTAGCCAGTCATCTTGTCAACCCATTCTTTATTGGCGTTGTTAAGCATCTTGCCTACAAGTCCAGAACGAGCTGCTGCTCTATCAATATCTACGATATTTGGCGTAGTCATTAACGGAGAATAGTCGGATACGATTGCACCGATATCTGCAAAATCATCACCAAAGTTACCTACAGCAAAGCGAGCATCACCTTTACCAGTAGCAACTCTAGTTACCTTCTGACCGGCTTCTGTAAGGTTAAGGCCACGTGCTTCTGCGATTGTCTCCCAGAGGCCCTTGACCATTTCCTTGCGCTTGCCCCAGTCTTCGACAGATTCAAATGTTTCTGCGATTAACTTAGAGTCTTGCTTGGTCATTACCAAACGCGCTAGACGATAAACCTGAGTAGAGGCATCGGCTGCAGATACATTGAACTGATCGTCTTTGAATAGCGGCGCAATGTTAAACTTGGCTTTAGCACGGTCAATACGAAGTGCAATATAAGAACTTGGGTAACGGGCAAAATTGCTTTTGCCTTGTGCCTCTGAAATCTTCTTGCCGATAGCCTTGCCATCTTCAGATAAAGATTTAATAATTCCATCTGTAGTGGATGGGTTGCCGTAGAAATCATCTACGATTTGTGGAGAAAACTTATCAAGGTTAATCCACTTATCAGCCTCAGTAACAATAGCGACGCGTGCTTTACGAGTAGTATCTAGTGTAGGAAGCATTACGCGCTTGCGACCAGCGGCACCTTTAAGCGTCTTAACTGCTTCTTCTGTATTAAGAAAGAAAGCCCTTGCTGTATTAGCATCAACAACGTCAGACTTTTGAAATACTCGGACGACTTCAGTACCAAACTCTGGAGCCATAATCTCTATCTCACGACGGAGTGCTACAGCTTCTTTTTGGTTTCCAGCCCTTTGAGCCTTAGTAAGAGAATCTAACTTTGCACCGTACTGGTTCCAAAAGTTAACTGTTTTACCGTCTGAAAAGTAAGCATTTATCTTTGCTGGTGTTGAGCCAACTACTTCAAGAGAATACTTACCAATCGTATAAAGACTCTTTACCTTTGAGGCTACTACAAGTGGGTCAGCAAATAGTCGGTATGCTGCATCTATAGAACCTGATGTAAGGCTATATACAAGTTTGTTTTTTTCTAGCGCTTCAGGAAGAATAAGATTTGCTATCTGACGACCCGGAGAGAACTTAGCACGATCAACTTCATCAAGTGTTTCATTCCATAGCCCGCGTGCTTCTTCAACGTCGGTTACACCAGGAACTGTCTTATTGTTCTTATCGTCAAGCATTAAATACTTGCGTTGCTCAGGTGTTGAGGTAGCCCAGATCTTCTCTGGATCTTCTCCAGCCTTAATACGCATAGCAAGATCTACTGCTACTTGACCGTATTTCTGGCGAGCATTATCAATGCGACCATCATTAAAGACTTTGTCGCCCTTATCGTTTGCCTTATCCCAAGCAAAGCCAATTTCGCCTTGAGTTAAAGGGATTAAAACCGCACGAGCAGTACGAGTAGAAAGATCTGAAAGTTCAGTAACGCCCTTAAAGATTAACTTTGCTGGCTCGACAACAGGCATAGTTGCGTAGTGCCACGCTGTACCAAGAAAACCACGAGATGGTTTGACAGTAGGATCTTCTGTGCCAAACTTCTTCTTTAGATCTTCTTGTTGATCTGCTGGTAAAGAATTGAACTTCTTATTAGCAGCTTCTTTGGGTAGGTTATTTAATTCACGATTTACAAATAAAGCTTTGACTAGATCATCAACTTGCTTCTTTTGTTCACCCTGAAGACCTGCGGCAAGTGCAGCCGCCTTTACGTTTTCAGTCATTAGTTACCTTGCGCTAGTGCTTCTTGGTATAAAACCGCGATCTCTCCAGTTGTGTCAAAGGGAAGCATTGCCGCTAAAGAGTCCGACAGCTTAATAGTATTTTTTCTTAATGCTAATGCGTTAGCACCTGGGCCTGCACCGCGATCAATACCTGCGGTAATTGCTTCTCCAGGAAGTTGTGTTTCATCAAATAAGCCAACTGTTGCTCCTGTTGGCTGTGTTGAAACTGTTGGAGCCTGTGATGGTGTTACATCTGGAGTCTTTGCAAGTGGAGCGCCAGACTTAATAGCCTGTGTTTCTTTACCTTCACCGTAGGCAATAGAGCCTAACTTCATCTCTGGTGTTCCGACGTCGGTACGCTTTGAATAGGCTGACGGACCAGAAGGGCCTACCAATGGGTTTTCAGCCATCTGTTTCCTCCTGTATCGTTTCTAAATCTTGTGCCATCTGTTCCCACGCTTTGTGGGTTTCGGTAGTTCTATTTGAGTGGTAGATACTTAATTCGTATAGTGACTCAAAGAATGTTTCTATTACTTGCGATATATTAAAAAGTGTTTCTGTAAATACAACTAAGAAATCTGTCCAGCGTACAGGACGACGTATTTTATTATTGTCCATCGCCCTGTACACCTTTCAGTAGTTATTAAGCCTTCTTGCCTTTGCGAGCTGGTCCGGCATAACCGAATTCAACTTTACCGCCTTTTACTGATCCTGCCTTAGTGTCAACCTTAACTGGCTGTACTGGAGCTGGAGCGTGTGATCCCTTGTTCATATTTGCACCTCCTTCGGTTACGCTGCACCGGTGATACCGGCTAGTAGTGTGGCTATATCAGGTTTTTGACCAGCAGCAGGGGCCGTACCACCTTGTTCTTGTGGAGGTTGCTGCGAGGCAGGGGCGGGGGCCGCACCTGCTGCTGGAGACATAGGAGGCATACCTGGTGCTTGCATCTCAGGTTGCGCTGGTTGTGGCTCTGGAGCGAATACTTTTTCTACGATGGACTCTAACGCGAGTCCTTTCTGACGGCCTGAAATAACTTCAGCAATACGAGTAACAACTTGTGTCGGGTCTTGACCCTGTGCCGCCATCTGCGGGATCGCTTGTGCATACTGTGCGACCGCGATACGTAAGGAGTCGCGCATCTCTTCAATATCCACGCGCTGTTCTTCTTGCGTAACATTGATCTCTACCGGTAACTCTCGACGTACGTAATCCCTGGAAACAAGCTTATCCGAACGCATCTGAAGTAAAGCGATGACAGCGCGATTAGGATCCATACCAGACATAATGCCATAGCGAACATCCACGCCGTACTCGCCTTTGATGTCGCGGGATGGAATGTACTTAAGTGTATATGGGGTTCCATCGTCTGTTCCCTTGATCGTCTTCTGGATTGATCCAAAGATCTTCTCGTCTACTTCAAAGCAAAGACCAACGAGTTCTTCAAAGAGTCGAGCAAACTGTGCTTGTGCTGCTTTGATCTGTGTATCAAATCCAGCCTGTAGTGCTTGCACACCACGACCAGTAACAACAGATGCGTCAATCTGACCAGAGCGTGATTCAGGATAACGAGCACCGAGACGTAGTTCGCGCTCTAATACACCTGATTCAGTAAAGACACCAGCAGGAAGTTCAAGACCTACACGACGGATACCTTGTGGATTAGCAGAACGCATAATCGCATCAGGGCCAAGTGCAAGTTCTTGTACATCTTGCGGAATAGCAATAGGTGCTTGGATTGACTTCTCAGCGGCTTGGATCTGCAAGATAGCAAAACGAGCACGAGCAAGTTGTACAGCCAAGACATCATCAAACTGACCACGTGCTTGGTTGTCCAAAGATGGACGAATACGAACACGGGCTAGGCACTTGCCTATTGGGTTTGGTACACGAGATAGAACCAAGTTATTACGATCAGGAAGATAGATTAGATCCTGCTCTGCATCGTGGTAACGGATCATCGTCATATAAGGAGAACCAGGTTGGAAGTTGTTCTTCTTTAAGATCTGATCTGCAAACTCTGGGAACTGTGCTGCTAGTGTGTCAGCATCAGACATAATGAGTTGGGTAAGTGAGATGGTGCGACCGAAGCGGTCAATCTCTGGGTAAGCCCCAGTAGGATCAACCATACGGATACGAGGATTGTTACCTTCGTAATCCATCTCCACCATACCGATAGACATACCGTAGGTGTTATACCAGTCAGCGTTGTTGTAGTTCTGCAGCGGTAGGTCTGAGTATGAAACGTAATAGTTTGCTATACGAGTTCTAGTATCAGCAGCCTTGCGCTGAGCATCGGAAACCATATTAGTTGCTGAGCAGTTAAAGGATGGCATCGGTGCGCCGGCTTCAGCCAAGTCGCGTGCTGCAACGTCAATGAAGTTAGCGACTAGCGGCTTTGGGTAATCCTCGGAGAACATCGAAGGGAATACTTTAGATAAGTCTCCCTGACGTACAGAGAGAACGTCGCGCATACGCTGATCGCGTGGAGCGTACTTGGTACGCAAACGCGCTAGCTTCGCGTCAATCTCTTTAACTGTTAACAATGGTATTCCTTAGTTAGTGTTGTAGTTAGGCCAAGAACCGGTCTTCTTAGATACGGCCTTACGCTTTGCCATAAGTTTGTCCATAGCCTTAGCCTGCTTCTGTGCTTCAGTCATTGGCTTAGGCTTTACAGTTGCTTTAGGTGTTGGCCTTCTTGATGGTGTAGCCATTAGTAAACTTCCTTCTTAGGTTTCTTTGGTACTGAAATGATTCCACCAACACGAGTAGTTTCTACTGGTGATTTCTTTGGAGATGGTTTTGGCTTAGTAGTAGCTTTAGCTTTGGCCTTAGCTGTATCTTTTGCTTTAGCGCCACCGACTACTACAAGACCTGCAGCAATACCGCCGGTTGCTGCAGCAGCACCCTTGGCTTTATCTTTATTAGATTGCTTCTTGGCTGCGGCTTCAGCTGCTAATTTTGCTTTTTGGCGAGCAATGCGGCCCTTTTCAAGTTTGTCAAGATCTTTAATCTTGTATGACTCAGCAGCTTTATTCTGCTTAGTAACCATACGCTTAGTACCAGTGTCTACAGACTTTGAACGTACAGAAATTGCACCTGAAGTACCGCGACCTGAACCGCCGCCAATACCTTCAATACGGTTTGCTGTTGCCATCATTACTCCTTAGATGAATGTCTTATTCTGTTCAGCTAGCATCTCATCTATATTGATGACTACTCGCTTACCTATCTCACGACGGGATAGGAATGGATTCTTCATATGGTGGCTGGCGTACTGACCGTAGTTGAGCATTTCGCGTGCTCGGATCTCACAGAACCAAAGTGCCATAACCATATCTGTCTTACCCTTAGTGGTAGGTGTCCACGTAATCAACTGCTCGATAAGAGCCTTGACGTTTTCAGTCTGGTCACTAGGTAAATGTATTAAGTTATCTCGGTGGTGCTTGCCATCTACCTGCTTAGTACCAAACAAGGTAGCCATAGATGCCACACCGAAGCCTGAATCCCACTTATTGCTACCAGTATGGTGTTCCTTTAATAGAACGCCGCGTGATTGCAAGAACTGACGGATGCCTTCATCCTGAGTTAAGAAAGCCTGGAAAGCGTTCTTCTCAATAATCCACTCACTAGGTGAGTAAAGCGAAGTCCAGTTAAGAATAATGTCGCGGATCTGCTGCGGTGATGGACGACTTACCTTCATAGCATCTACGATGTAGCGCTTATTAGTATTGCGATCTACCGCGTAACAGATCGCTGCGGTATCTCCGACAATCGCCGGGTCCATACCGCAGATAATAGAAAAGCCACTTAAATCTTTTGGATGTCCGGGATAGCCCGGTTCCAAACGTCCTGCTTTACGCATACCGTCAATGGATCCCTTAACACATACAGGATCAAAGGCAGCGTTTTCAGAGACATCTTGCTGTTGATATACCAAAGCCCAGGTACTTGCATCCATCGCTTGGCGTTCGTTATATAAGTTACGACCAGACCAGCGTGGATATAGGCCGTCTTCGTTCTTATCAGATTCGCCTTGTCCATCAAATGGAGCATCTGAGGCAGGCCATAAGGTAACCCACTTGTCAGGATCCTCATCTGCTTCAAGAAGTGCCGGCATTGCCAAGTACTTCCAAGGAACCTGTCCACCGGGATAGCGGTCTTCGCTTCTTAGCTCGCGGTATAGATCAACCGAGGCTACACGAGTACCAATAATAATCAATTTACCAGTAGGGTTCAAACGAGATCGTACGTCCTGGGTTAACCAGCGGATCTGCTTTTCAAACTCATTGGCGTTCTTAAGAG
>Ga0247723_1000242_pt1 | contig 36082 bp, 60 predicted proteins | sample MSEWelMarce5H_FC_FD_189079 | JGI IMG/M metagenome (GOLD analysis project Ga0247723, IMG submission 189079) | Subsurface sediment microbial communities from gas well in West Virginia, United States - MSEEL Well Study Marcellus 5H_FC | ecosystem: Environmental > Terrestrial > Deep subsurface >... | reverse complement strand
TTTGCAAATGCCTGATTGACTTCATCATTAAGCCAATATTGCTCTATAATTTTATTTTTGTCCATTCAATTAGTACAGGCTGATTATCTTTTTCAGTACAAATATATACTAATCCCTGACAATTATGAATATCTTCTAATCTTTCTTTTTGTTCAAGACTTAATTTGTCTCCTATTTTTTTAACTTCTACTGCAACATATCTTCCTTCAGATGTATAACCTTGCAGGTCTGCCCATCCTTTTTGGATAGTTCCTTTACGTTTTCCGTATGGTATATTGTTTACTCTGTTAAGTCTATATCCAATATATTCTAAATTTTTCTTTGCCCATTTAGTTAGGTCGTTAGCCGATATGTCCATAGTAAATCATAAAATTGTTTTTTAAATTTAAGTCTATTAGTGCCATCAATGGCATCCTGCCTAGTTGGAAAACAGTCAAAAAAGTTAATTGTGTAGCAATATTTTACACTACCACAGTAAGTGTACTTAACCTGAAAGACCCTCAAAGTATTTGACAAGTGCTAATTTTTTACATTGTGTATCAATAAAATCATCATCTTTTAGTTTTTTACTAAACTCTTTTGCATCTAATCCAACTAATTTATTCATTTTCATTAGGTTATCTTCTCTAACCATCCTGATAATTTGTAACATTTCGTGTTCCTCAAATTTTAATTTGCCCTGCTTTAGTAATATTGCAAATACCTTATTAGCATTAAATACCCTGTTAAAGTCATTTTTAGGCGATTCTAGCCATTCTTTCTGCGTAAATGATACAATATCATCATCTGATAATTTCGGCGGCTCAATTTCTTTTATAATAGGTTTTATCATTTTTCTTACTTGTACTGCTTTTTTTGTATAGGCTGACATAACCTGACCAATAAACTTAGGACTAAACTTTTCATAGTGTTCTGTACTACAATCTAATTTACCCTGTACTGCCATTTTGAATGCTAATCTAAATTCTTCAACTGTGAACAATGGGTAGCTAGTTCTAATGAAATCTTCAATCACAACCATTTCCTGTGTATCAGGATATTTAGTAAATCCTAATAATGTGAAGATGTAAGCTAAATTTTCTTTCAGGGTAATGGGTGAAACTAGATTTAATTTGTTCCCTTTGAATGCTTCAGCTATTTCATTATCAACTATGAACCCACTTTGCAAGGGCATCCATTCGTTCCCTGCTTGTGGCAGTTGGGTTAAGTGTTTTTGAATTTCCATATCTTAGTTTGTTTTTAGTCCAAGTATTAATTCTTCTTTTTACATCAAAGAATTTTTCTAACTCATAACGCAATTTACCATTTTTATTTGGTTCGCACCAATAGTCAACAAATTCTGTAAATGAATCACCTAAAATTTCTTGATACTCTTTTATATTATTTATAAATAAATCTTTAGTATTTACATTTATATTTACATTTTCCATATGACCTGTCATATGTTTGGTCATATGACCTACTTCTTTTTCTTTGTTTTTAGTATGTTGATTTTTACCTAAAACATTGTTGCGCCTAGATTCCGTGAAAGTTTTTCTACGTTCTTTTTCCATATCTAACCTTTCATTATACCATAGACCATCAGCATCTTTTACGAATTTGTCCTGTATCTTGACCCAAATTTGACCTACTGTTTGACCTATCATATGTGTGGTCATATGACCTCTATTAAATTGTAACATTAGCAGTTCCATATATGCACCTTTTTCTTCAAAGGTCATACCCATAGTTCCCCCTATGTAATCATTAGGGTAGAATAAAAATGCAGGGTCTTTTGACATAAAATAAAAATGGGGTTCAGATTCCCTGCTAGTCGCATTAGCAGTTCATCATCCCCCCAATATTGTTTATAAACTAAATGCGACTTAGTTCTTGATTATTTTGTAGACAAATATAAAGCATATTTATCCATTTCTTCACAAAGTTGTTCTATTTTTTCTTTAAACCAATATTCAGTAGCCATAATATCCCTGCATTTAGTTATAGAATATAATACTGTAGTATGGTCTTTTACACCAATATATGATGTAATTTCTGATAAACTCAACCTTGTGTACATACGCAACATATAAGCTGCTGCCTGTCTGCCAAAGACTGTTTTTTGTTTTCTATTGTTTGCTTTGATATCTGTACTAAATACTTCTTCAACTAACTGAACAATCTTTTCAGGCTTAATAGTTTTATCAGTAACAGGTATTCTAACATCATCTAAAATAACTCCTTCTTTAATTAAAAGATTTTGTAGGTAGTTAAAGCTATCTTTTTGCATCACATATGCTGCGTATATTTCTTCTTTGTTTGTCATAATTAAAATTCTAAATCTTTGTTTTCACTTTTCATTACATAAGTATCTTCATAAATCTGATAATCAGGATGGGAATTTTTATCTTTATATTTGTTTTCCCACATTGAATATCTTTTGCCTTCTATTGTAAAGTTAATTACAATACCTTTAGTTGTTTCTTTTTTCCAAGCACCATACTTCTTTTTTTCTTCTGACATTACTTTGTGTTTTTAATTAATGAATATTTTGCTACAAACTTAGGGTTTTTCTTAGTACCTACATTTACTCTTTCGGTAATAATATTATGCCCTTCATCTTTAAGGTTAAATACTAATGCTGCTAGTCTTAATGTCCCATACTTTCTTAATGCCACTAATGGGGTTAATGGTTCTTTTTTAAGGTGATTAAGCACCTGTGTTTGTTGGCTCATTTTGTTTGTTTTTAATTTTAGAAAAATTGTATTGTGTGTTTAAAGAATGATAAAACTTACTATTATCTTTATAATTAGAAGATACATTTAGCATCCTAACCCATTGATTAAAAGATGGCTTTTGTTCAGGTAATGCTATTCTACTAATTTTAATTCCCCATTGATTTTCCATATTATTTTATTTGATTTTCTTTAATACTTTTTAATGCTTTGTTATACTGCTCTAAGGTAGTATATTGGCTTATCCTGTTTGCTATTGAATCTTTGGTTGTACTATCGTAAATTGTATTTTCTAGTAGTACAATCAGTTCCAATCTTTTTTCTTCACCTAATTCATCCTTATGCTCATTTGTAGCATCTGCATCCTTTGTGTCATCTATTGCAAATAAACCATTTAAAGCATACTTCCTAGCATAACTAGATGTGCTACCTGTAATCTGTGCAGCATCCATACCTTTCTTAACTTCTTCTTCCCTAGCCCAACCGCTAACACTAATACTATCATCAGTTCCATCAAGTAATGTTGCAGTAGCTTTAATATAGGTTCTATCACCTACCTGTACTACTTCATCACTTATAACTAATGCAGTATCATATTTATTTAAAATAGGTTTTACTGCTTCAATAATATCCTCTGCATTTCGGTATTTATATTTACCGAATGCATTGAATTGTCCTTTTGGTGCTTTTAATTCAGCTTGAATTTTTACTAAGTTCATTGTTTGTTTTTTTTAAAGTTACTCAATTTCTGCCATTTTATTATATTCTATTTCTGCCTGATGCTGCATCCATTGTCCAAATGTAAAAGCATCATCTTCATAATCATACCCTGCAAATAAGGTTGGCTTTTTGTTATAGAATTTGAAATAATCTTCTACAGATACTAATGTATTATTTACATTAACTCTGCCTTTGTATTGCATTTGCCAATAGATGAAGCTATCTAAAGCATCAATAGTTTCTGTACCGTATTTGGCACATAATTCTGTGTAGGAGTGTAGTTCTTTTTGCATATGTTTGTTTTTAATTAATGAAATGTTCCCAACCATTATTTGGTAATCTATTAAAAGCACATAGAAAATAAGTATCTAATTGTACGATATCCCCATATCTAACATCAATTACATAATATAGCTTTTCTAGTTCTTGTTTTAATTCCATAACTGCTAATGGATATTTGTCAGCAGATTTTTCAATTTCGTTTAAAACTTCAGGTTTTAATTTTTCTAGTAGATTTTTCATATTTATTTTTGGTTATTATGAAGTTTTTAATATTAATTGATATCTGTATTTACCTTCAGTAGAAGTAGTTAATTTAACGAATATATCACTTGATTCTAATAACTCAATTTCGTGTGGTGTAGGAATCCAATGTTCTGCCTGACCCAATGCACCTAATGGTACATAACCCATAAAGTACAATTCTTCATTTGTTTTCTTGTTAGTTCTTTTAATGTAACTTTTCATAGTTGTTTTGTTTTTGGTAATCAATCAATGACATAACGAAACTACAACTTATCTACATACTATCCAAATATTATGTACTAAATTTCTAAAAAATTTGATGAACGGTAAATGGGACTGATGAACGGTAAATTGTCCGATATTTTGTCCGGACAGAAAACCGGACAGGCTAAAATATTAGCTATTTGCTGCCATCCTGTAGGGGTAAATGTTTGCTATTATCTACCTGTCGGTAGCCTAATGCCCATAGCATTTTAGTAAGTGTAATGCTTTTTTCTATGACCTGTTCCTCTGTATCTTCAGGATTTAACAGGTGGAAAATTTCGTGTATTAAAATTTCCATTTTTTTTCTACCCTTTAGTCTAGGGTCTATATATATAATACCATCACTTTCGGCAATGCCGTGTGCTTGTTCTCTGCCTAGCTTCTTATATATAATTTTAATCTTCATCTTTCATTAAAGCTAAATCAGGTCTATCAATATCTTTAAATATTAATACTTCGCCACCTCTTATTTTACCTAGTGTTAATTTAATTTGGTTTTCTAATTGGTAAACCTCTTGTAATTTATTTACTAACCATTGTTCTTGTTGTAATAATGTCAATTTGCTAAAGCCTTTTGGATACCTCATTCTGTTTAGTTTTTATAATTTTTTTAAGATAAATAGCTAAGTCTAATGCTTCCTCGTATGCGTGTTGCAACCAATCCTGTTCGGTTAAATCAGTCCTATCCATTGTAGTCCCATATTCCTTTATACCTTTATCCTCTCTAGATAAAAGGTCATCTATGATTGAATATAATATTCTGCTCATTATTTATCAGTTTTAGAATGTAGCTTACCACAATTTTTACATTTCATTTGTATCTTAACTAACCCTGAAGCCATAACCCTTCTGTTGTTTTTTATAACTTCATCACTACCACATTCAGGGCAGCTACCTCTATCACCTCCAAATATAACTCCGTAATGGGTCTTAGCAGGTATATGGTTATTTAATGCCTTGTGAACTTTCTCTAATAGAACCACATCCTGAATACAATAATCAATCATTGTGTTCATAGACTTAGTACAATTCTTTAGCATTATGTCTTTCCATAAATCAAAGTTAGTATGATTTTTTTGACCTAAGCCTAAAAACTTTCCAATATAATCTAGCCTGTTTGAATTAAACCTGAACTTAGAACGTGCTATTTTTAAAGTATCTATTGTATTATATGTTGGAAACATATCTATTTTATGCAGTAAACATCTTGTGCGAATCCAAGCTAGGTCAAACTTATCGCCATTGTGTCCAACTAATTCATCAGCTTCATTTGCTACACTTATAAATTCTTGAAGTAACTTTTTATCACATTGGTTTTTATCCCATTGCAGATAATAGACATCTTTGTCATCTTCCCACTTATAACAGATACAAATAATTGCACGTTCTTTAATTATGTTCTCTGTTCCAATTTGTAATTTAAACCCTGACTGCCAAAATAAACCCACGTTTGCACTTACTTCAATATCAAAGTATAGTCTCCTGCGTTTTGTTTTTAGCATAAGTTTAAATTAGTACAAAGCCATTCTTATCAACTTTGCCTGTTTTATGTAATGTTTGTAATTCTGCAATTGACTTACCAAATGTTTTTTGGAAATGTGGTGCATCATTAAACTTCCAATCGCCACCCCACTCGTAGCCATATCTTTTAAAAATAGCTACAATCTCTTGCCAATCACTCTTGCCATCGCCATCAAAGTCAGTCTTTAAATCCCAACTTGCAGTTTCAAAAGTACCATTATTATCTTTGTCAACTAACAAAACAATATCAATAGCTAATCCATAATTGTGGTAAGACTGACCGCCTTTAGCCTTAGTAACAATAGCACCTGCCTTTGTTCTACCTTGAGCAAATAATGCATCTTGTTCTGCAAATGTTCTTAGGGTATAAGCAAAGCGACAAGCTGCCGTGCCTGTTAAAGCTGCAACAATTTCATCATACATAGTTAATGCTTCTTCTCTTAACTTAGGATGTAGCAATTGGATTCGTTCTAAAGTTTTTTGGTCTTTCATTTTTATAACATTTTAATTGTAAAATATATTAATACCCCTACCCAAAGTATTGCACATATGAGTAAAATTTTTTTTTCGTAATTAGTCATTTTTCTTAAAGATTTTCTCTATTGAAGTTAAGCCTAAACAACCGAATGCTAATAAAGCTACTGATTCTACAAGTATTGTACTTGGAGCAGTATGTTCTTCACTAAAGCTATTATGGTACATAGTAACACATAATGCTATAACACATAGTAAACCACAAAGTCTTTTCATACTTAAACGACCATTATCTTCTGTAAAAAATTGTTTCATATTATAATTGACTAAATTGTAAAATAATTATTCCTATTAATATTAATTTGCTTACTGAATGTAGCTTTTCAATCTTTGCTTGATTAACATTATATGCTTCATAAATCCTTTTATTTTCTGTATATTTCCACTTCCAATTATAAAAAGAATCTTTGACCAAAGAAATTGAATTGAATAAACTGTCATACTTTAATTGCTTTATTTTTAAACTATCCTTTGTTAAAGTTAAATCTTGATTATACTTATTAAAAGTTTTATTAATCTGTTCGCCCTGTTTTAAAGTCATTATTACAACCGTATCCTCCCCAATCTTTTTAGTTATAGGATATTGGCAATAAGACAAATTTGCTACCTGTATCAATAGTAACAGAATCCAACTTGCTTTTAACTTCATTTAATTCAGTTTTTAAATCTTTAATTACGCCCTTCATTGATATAATTGTTGCAACTGTTTTTGTAACTAATTCCGCCTCTTTTTTACTTGCTTTTGCTTGTACTTGTACAGACAAATTATTTGTTTCAGCTACCTTATTCATTAACTTTTGAAACTCAATGTCCTGTCTTATGTCCTCGCTTTGGTTTTGAGCAGATGCCGTACACCCCATTAAAAATATAAATAACAAATATTTCATTATTTAATAGATTGTATTTTACCTAAACTTTCTAAAGTGCTTAATTTAGCAGTTGCAGATGCCAAAGATGAATCGCATCTTCTTAATGCCACCTGCATAATATCTACCTTTTCATCTAGTTTTTCTACCTTAACACCTTGACTTGTTATTTGGTCTTTAAATGTAGAACGTACATCAATATATAAAGCTGATATTCCACATAGCACAATAAACAAAGTTGCAACTACAGGATTTTTTGCAAAGTCCTTAAACGATACAGGTAATGCCATTTTAAAATAATTTTTTATAGTAACCTAATGAATAACCCTGTGTGCCATAGTTTACGATTATAAGTCCCTTATTTGGTACTTTTAACCCTACCCCTATACTAGCACCTAAAACATTATTATAGTTCCTTATTTCGCCTCCTATTAGGAATTCTGTTTTAGGCTTTAATGTCTTTGTAATATATATAGTTTTTTCTTGAAGTTTAGCTTCAAACCCCCTGCCTATTATTTTATTTTGTGTAATTGTGTCCTGAATATAGAACGTATTTGAATCTAGATTTATTGTGTCTGAATACGCTTTAACCTGCGCATACTCGTTAATTATGCGTATTGTATCGTGTACAGGAATCTGTACAGAATCTAGCTGTATTATCTTGTATGGGATAGAATCCCCCTTTTTATATTTAATCAATGTTTTAACATTGAATACAGTATCAGTTTTTATTGTGATTGTATCCTTACTATATTTTGGAGTAGTAAATAATAATAGAATAACTACTGCCAATAATACAATTAACAATAAATTCTTAGTCATATTTTTTACTTGCTTTGTAGTAATAACGAATTGCAAAGACACCTGAAATAATAGCAGTCAAACCTGCTACCAAAGTTACAAATGGTTGTACCTGTGTTAGTGTTAATGAAGCTGCAGTTAAACTGATGCCTGTATTAACTAATGCTTGACTGCTATCTTGTGTCATTTTAGTCTTCTTTTAAATCTACAACCTTAGCCTCATCTTTAGGCTTTTGGTCTTCTGCTAACTTACCAAAGAAGTTTAACAATGGCAACCCAAATTCAGTTGGGATTTTGTTGATAAATGCTTGAAGCTCGTTCAAGTCTTTTTCGCTTAATTGTAACATAAATATATATTTTTAACAAATATAAGATTAAAAAGGATTAGGTAGCACTTGTACCTTAGGATTTTTTATATTTTCTAATTGAACTGCTAATTCAGCATCTATTGCTTCTTTGTCTGTTCCTGCATCTAACCAACCATCTACAATATCTTTTGTTAATTGGTCATAAGGAATAAAGCCTTCTGCAGGTGATGTTAAGCCAATACAAACAGGAATCTGTGTTGATGTTGTACCATCGTAAATTTCTCTGTATGCATTTACTGTTACCACTACATCTGTTAAGCCATCTAGGCTTTTAGCCGTTACCATTGAATCTTGTGGGATTACCCATTGAAAATTTGTCATTTTATATTATTTAAAAGTTTATCCAAGTTGTGCCATTGTAATATGACATTTGATTTAATGTTGTGTCGTAAACCATAAGACCTGCCGCAGGTGTACTAATAGCGTTCTTTTGCGTTGTAGTCATTCTCGGTAAAAGGACACCTTGAGTAGTTGAATCTATTTGTAATCTTGCAGAAGCGTTAGGGGTTGTAGAATTTACTCCAAGTTGTCCACTTGTAGTTATTGTTACAAAGTTGTTTGTATTATTTGCACCTAAATTTAAAGGTCCATTGGTTGATGTAAATATAAATGAACCTGTTGCAGTTACAGAACTTTGTAATAACAATGTACTTCCACCATCTCTTGTTATTGCTACACTTCTAGAGCCACTGCCATTAAAATTAACATTACCTGCTACTTCTAATAAACTTGTACCATCTGTTGTAGTAGTGCCAATTCTAAGATTCCCTGCCATATAGTTAGCAGCCGTTCCTGCCATATACAAGTTCCAAGTATTAGTCGCAGATGCAAGACTACCATAAAAGCCGTAGTTGTTTGTAGCTTGTGCAGCCATTGTAGACTCTGCCCAAAACCCAATTTGACTTGTTATTGTAGAACCAGCTCCTACTGTACCTCCTCCTTGTGAAGAATAATGGCTATATGTAGCTAATGTAAATGCAGCAGCTGCGGTATTTAATTGATTTCTAAATCCATAAGCAGCAGAAGTAGAATCAGATTGAACTGTTCCAAATTGAAAAATACCGTTAGAAGTTGTACTTCCTGTTATTGGTAAGTTTACAACAAGATTTGTTGAAGTTGCAAATGTTTGACCTATTCCCAATCTACCTGCTAAATGATTATATGCCGTTCCTGCCATATATAAGTTCCATCTGTTAGTGCCACTTGGAATGTTACCAAAGAATCCGTAGTTATTAGTAGCACCTGTTAAGTTAGATTCTGCATAAAAACCATATTGATTTGTAATTATTGAACCTGCTCCAATTGTACCTTGAAAAGACCTAAAATGAAATAATGTACTTAAAGTAAATGCAGCCGCTGCAGTAGAAGGACTTGATAAATAAGTACTATGAGAATTTGTTACATCAGATGCAATAGTCCCAGCATTACCAATCCCAAAAGTATTGACTGCACCTGTTATTGAACCTCCTAAATTTAATCTATGTACACTTGAAACAGTTGTAGTACCTATACCCAATGAACCTGCCATATAGTTGTTAGCATTACCATCCATATAGATATTCCATCTATTTGTTCCTGCAGCTAATCCACTATAAAATGCAAAGTTAGATGAACCTGTTGTTAAAGAAGAATCTGCGTGGAATCCAAATTGATTCCCCATTGTACTACCTGCACCCATAGTGACACCTCTTGCAAAGAAGTGTCTTACACCACCTGCAATGTTAAAAGTTGCAGCAGCAGTAGATACGTTTGATTGAAATATCCAAGCCTGTGTAGTAACATCTGATTGAATCTGACCATCAATAGTCATTCCGTATGATGTAGTACCGCCTGTTATATTTTTACTTGCTCTTAAAGTATATCCTGCTAAACTTGTTGAACCTATTCCCAATGAACCTGCCATATAGTTATTGGCAGTACCATTCATAAATAAGTTCCATCTATTTGTTCCGCTTGGTATATCACCAAAGAATCCAAAGTTAGATGTAGCACCTACCATACTTGCTCCAACAATTACACCATATTGGTCAGTAACTGTACTACCTGCACCGAATGTACCTTGTTGTATATTGATATGCCTTATAGCAGCAGCAGTAAATGATGCGGCTGCAGTTGTAGCATTTGTACTAATATAATTATTTTGACCTGTACCTGTTGATTGAATTTCTCCACCTACACTAACCGCAGTTGGTGTAGTTGATGTTAAATTCTTTAATACTCTAAATATACTTGTATCTACTGCTGTTGTTCCAATACCTAAGTTTCCTGCCAAATAGTTAGCAGCAGTACCATCCATAAACAAATTCCATCTATTAGTTCCTGCAGGAATAGCACCCCTAAATCCATAATTATTAGTACCACCAATTAAACTTGAACTAGCCTCAAATCCAGTTTGTATAGTAATAACTGAACCTGCACCTAATGTGCCTTGTTCGGTAAAGTAGTGTCTATATGTTCCTATTGTAAATGTAGCTGCAGCCGTTGAAAGACTATTATAATATCCCCATCCAGATGTAACATCAGATTGAATAATACCTCCTTGAGATATTCCTATACCAGATGTTGCTCCTGTAATATTTTTTGCTACTCTTAAACTAAATCCTGCTAAAGATGTAGTGCCTATTCCAACACTACCAACGTTATTAATTCTTAAATATTCAGTCAATGTACCACTTGAATTTGCTACTTGAATAGCAAATGAAGCGTTATTTGCAGTTGCAGATGCAGTCTCTTGATAACCTACTAATCTTGCTACTGAAACAGTACTACTACTACCTGATGCTCCTAATACTATACCAACACCTCTACCTGCACCACCATTACCTAAAGCACCAAATTTTGCTACATCAATGATACCTGCAGTTCCTGATATCATAACATCTAATTGATATGTACCTGTTGTAGTAGTGCCAATTAATAATGAACCATTTAAAAAGTTAGCAGCAGTACCATCCATATATAAGTTCCAACGATTTGCACCACTTGGGATTAAACCTCTAAACCCATAGTTGTTTGTAGCACCCGTCATATTGCTATTTACAACAAAACCTTCTTGTATAGAAATTGATGAACCTGCACCTATTGAAGTTTGGTCTGCAAAAAAATGAGTAAAAGAAGTTAATGTAAATGAAGCAGCAGCAGTTCTTAAGCCTGAACGATAATTAAAAACATTTAAAGTTACATCACTTTGAATTGCTCCGTCATTTAAAATTGCATTAATAGCAGTTCCACCTGTTAAATTTTTACCAACTCTGACTGTATTAAGTCCTAAACTATTTGTACCAACTTGTAATCCACCATTTGATATTGTAGTATTAGAACCTAAAGTTATTAAAGTACCACTATCACTTACATTTGAATTACCTATTGTAGAAGCACCTGTGAACTTTGGTAAAGTGTTTGTAGTACCTGTACCTGTTACAGGGTTAGTTAAAACCCCTTGATATTGTGGTATGTTTAAAGTACCACTAACAAAGGTTGCTGCTCCGCTTGTACCTGTTGTTGTTAAGGTAATAGCGTTTTGCTTATTGTTAAAAGTTGACCAATCTGCACTTGATAATAACCCTCTATTAGTAGCCGAAGCATTAGGAAAATTAAAAGTATGTGTACTTGATGCACTTATAATATTAAAATCAGTACCACTTGTGCCTGTTGCAAAAGTTTGACTTAATGCCGTTAAAGTATTTAAAGTAGTTATGCCTGTATCAGCATCCGTACTATTTACCCATTGCGTACCATTGTACTTTAACACCTGACCATTTGCAGGGCTTGTTAAAGTAACATCACCTAATTGTGTTAAATTATAATCGCCTTCAGCAGATACTATTGCGCCTACCCTTCCAAATACAGAATAAACCGCATTAGGAAAAGGATATGCACCTGTAGGTGCTTCAATCGTTATAACTTCTTCAGTTACGTTTATATCTATTATTTCCTCTGTTACGTTAATATCTGCCATTAGATTTTAGTTATATCTTCTTGAACAAAAAAAGTACCCCAAACATATGTTTTCACTTCGCCACTAGGAAAAGCTACGTTCATATCATATAAATAGCTTCCTGCAGCAATAGTTACTTGCTTATTTAAAGTAATTTGATTGTTACTAGCACCACCAATAGTTATTGAACTATCAGCAGTTGATAGGGTTAAATCAATAGCTGAAGCATTAGCAGTCTTTCTTACCTGAATAGTAATCGTACTACCTGATAGATTTACTGCTACATTATTTGCAGTTATAGCAAATACCTGCGCCCAAGTATCGTTTCTCCATATTTGGACATTATATTGTGCAGGTCTTAAATCTGCAGTTGTTGATGAACAAGACATATTTTTTAATTTTTATTTTTTAATTATGGACAAGTACCATCCCCCATTTCAATTATTATACTTGGATAATACCCATTAGTTATTTGACCTGCAAAAGTCCTACTTGAACCTGCTACATTAGCGCAATTTACATTCAATTTAGTATCTGTTACATTTACATAATCACCACTAGCATTATTATAACTTACCACTATTGTATAAGTTCCTAATTGATTTGTTATTCCATTCGCACTATTACCTGCAGTTACAGGAAAGGTTACATCAGTAATAGCAACACCATTAACAGTTACGTTTGTAATGTTAGCAGTTGTTGTATAGTTGTTAATATCAACCCCTGTTGTTGTTCTGCCCTGTGCAGACATTATTATTCCTTGTCTTAACAATTTCATTATATTACTATATTACCAATTAAATACCATTCATTAGTTGCTCTTTTAAGTAAGGTTACACCTGAATATCTATTAGCAATTATGTTTGCATTGTCTTTACTTACTATTGATACACCACCTGCAACTGCTATTGAAGTAACACCTCCTCCGTATTGTAATACTGTTATTTCAGTTCCAATAGGGAAAGCCACACTTGAGTTGTTAGGTATTGTTACTGTATTAGCACTACCTACGTTCATTTCAATAATCTTACTTGCATCAGATAATACTAATGTATAATTTGATGTTTGAGTATTGAAACTATTATAATCAATTACTGAACCTGTAAATGTGGCACTTGATGCACTAATTACACCTGTATTTGACAAAGTAATAACAGGCGAACCTGTTCTATTACCTGAAAATATTCTTACACCTGCAGTAAACCTCATTGAACAATAAGCATCATTTAAATCAACAATATCCCCATCATCAGATAATATAATCCCACCACCTGAAGTATTATTTGAAGATACAGTTATATTACCTGAAAATGAAGCTGAAGTGCCATTTAAAGCACCTGTCAATGTTCCACCTGATAACGATAGGTAAGTGCTTGATGCAGAACTTGTAGTTAAGTAAGTATTATTATCATAAGTTATTGTAGTGCCTGATGCCTTCACAAATCCTGTACCATCTAATTGCGCTTGACCACCTAACCCTGATAATGTATATGTAGGAACATTAAATACACCTGTTGATGAACTATATGTAGCAGAACCACTTGAACCTGTAGTTGTTAAACTTACTGCTGCTCTTACCCTTGCATCAGTATAATATAGATTTGTACCTTCTGTTACTGCAGTAGTATCTAATGTCTGCCACGATTTATCCCCTCTCCAATATTGTGAAGTTGTACCTGCTGCAATAGCAGATTCTTTATTGTTAAAAGTTGTCCAATCCGCACTGCTTAAAGCACCACGATTTGTAGCACTAGCAGTTGGAATGTTTAAAGTAATTACAGGTGTTGTAGTACTATTAGCAACTGATGAAGAAACATCTGTTCCTGTAGTACCTAATGTCAATGCAGCTACTGAAGTAACTGTTCCTGTTGTTGAACTTGTACCTGCGCCAATGGCACTTCTAAATGTAGCAGCATCTAAAGCAGAAATACTATTATCCGCATTAACCCTTAAAAAAGTTACTGCGCTAGGATTAGTTAATGTAAAAAAGTTACTTCCTATAGTTGTTGCACCTAAACTTGTCCTACCTGTAGAAGCAGTTAATCCTGAAGCACCACCATCCCATTTGTATTTATCTGTAAATGCCGTATCCCAATCTGCTTGTTTAGCCGTTGTTGGTATAGAATATCCTGCAGTTAAAGTAACTGCCAATGTACCACTTGTTGTAATAGGTGAACCTGTTACAGTTAATCCTGTTGGTACAGTCATAGCAACACTAGATACCCCACCTACAGAACCAAATAAACTTGCAATCTGATTTAATGTAATCTTTTTTAATTGCCCTGTTGCAGCATCACCTACTACTGTTAAATCATAAATTGAAGGTGAAAGGTTAGTTCCTAATTCGTTTATCTTTTTACTTTGCATATTATGGTATTTGACAGGTATCGTTTAATGAAGATAATGTTAATGAAAAGTCTATTTTAACACCTGCTAAATAATCAGGGTCTGATTCCGTATAAAATGAAACAGTCATGTTATCACTAGCAATCCAATTATAAATAGGGTCTCTTAATTCAGCAACCAAATCCTGACCTATTAAAGTCATATCACTTAATACCTCTGTTTCATTTGTTTCTTCCATTAACATTCTATCCATTACATAGATAGAAAAATTATATTGTATTTGTTTAGCTAATATTTGAGCATCAGTTAAAGTAAAGAACATAGCAGGATAAGTAACTTCACCATTACTTAACCTTTCCCATACATCCCCAAAATATACGAACTTAATTTGCTCGTGATTGTTTGCGAATGTTGTTATTGTTTTTACTATTTGATTTAATGTCATTCTTTTTTGTTTTTTCTAAATAAACTTTTAGCTTATTTTGATTTTTAATATTTGCTTCTTTGCTCATATTAGCAACCTATTTTACCTTGATATTTTTCTGATAAAGGTTTTTTATCCCAACAAGCACAATCATCTTCTAAATAAAGTGATGTTGTGTAACCTTCTAAATCAGGAACTATTGTGTCTATTCCACTAGTAAAGTTTAAATATTCAGGGAACATTGTGTTGTTCTGTCTTAAATATTTAATCAATCTTTGCTTGTAAAATTCTGCTCTAGTCCTGTATCTATTTGCCACATCAATCATATCCTGCATTGATGGATTTTCTTGATTATCCCCACCTTTGCGAAGCAATCCTTTGTTATAAAATTGATATGATAACCCCATTGGCAATTCACTCATAACATAATAGATAAGGCAATCAGTAACATAGTTATCTAATAAACCTTGTTCATCCATATTTAAGGTGCAGTTATTAACTCCATCCTGTAATCTGTTATATAATGTACTACCCAATGCAGGTAAAATATACATATCCTGTGCAGTCTTGATTTCAGGTAAAACTAATTTTTCATCTACATTTGCGTGTAGACCTGTTCTATCTTTAATACTCTGTACCGATATGAATAATGTATTTAATGACATCTTATTATTTTTTTCTTGTAACTATGTTTGTTTTCCACTCGTGTCTGCAAGATTCACTATGTTCACCGCTAGGCATTGTCCACCAACCACCTGCTCTATCCCATACAGAGTATCCTAATCTTGCTGAAATTTGTTCTATGTCGCTTCTACTATATAGCTTTTTTGCTCTAATTAATTCTTTGCAAAATGGTCTGCTATTTGATAAATCCGAATCATTAAATCCTGATTTCCAATCATAAGAATATCTTACTAAAATTTCAGTAGTCTGTGGTTTTACATTACCAACTGTCTTGCTTAATGGTTGCACCAACTCCCTAGAAATAATGATATTGCTATTTATTCCCTTCCCTATTTTTTCTTCGCTAACCTTTAATATCTTTCTATCTTCTAGGTCTCTTAAAATAGTATTAATTGTATCTACGCTTTCATCTAAAACCTCTGCTAATACTTCAGGTGTAATATCCTTTTGCTTTGCAATTTGGTCTAGAATGTCAGATTCTAATTGATTCACATCTGCGAACATATGAAAGTCTGATTCTTCGCTAAAACGCTTTTTAGATTTCCAAATATTGTACGCATCTTGACTTTCTCCAAACTCATAAAATACACTAAAGTCTTGCGCTGCAAATTCAGCATCTAATTCTGCACCTAACCATAGATTCACTTCTTCATCACTTAAAGCATATCCTGTTTTAAGCATTGCAGTAGCTTGTTCTCTGTTTATTTTACCTTTAGAAAATTCACGAATGATGCGCTGCATATTCTGCCATTCACGACCTTTTAAACCTTTGATATGCTCATTAACTGACAATTCCTGTACAGGTGCGTTAACATCTGCAGCAGGTGCATATTTAGTCATATCAATACCAATCTTTTCTAGTATCCATTCTTTAGGCGCATTAGCAGCTATTGTAGCCTCACTAAATTCAATACCTATTGGTTCTGTAGGAATAATCTTAATTTCACTTGTTACCCCTTTTAATTTAGCTAACATATTAAAGATACTTTCTAAATGCATTTGTTTAGCATTCACATAAGTGTTCTTAAATATTTCATAGCCATCACGCATTTCTGTTCTAGTGCCTAACTTACCTGCTTCAGCAATACCCATAATTGAAGGGGTAGTAACCTGATGCCCACTAAAAATATTAGTCTGAATCAATTCATCTATCTTACCAAAGTCCTCTTTTGTTAAATCACTTGTACCTAAATCATCAATAACAGGCTTTCTAGATATATCATTCACAAAGGCAATCATATACTTTTTGCCATCTGCACCGCTATAGGTTTTTCTAATTCTATTATCTACATTGCGTTTTTCTTCATCATTAGGCTCACCATTTGGTAAAGTAATAAGTTTACTAGCAGAAAACCCTGTCTGTGCATTTCCTAAAATATGCTTAGATACCTCAATGTCAGATTCAATATAGTTTAATGCAGCAAAGTATGAAGGCAATCCATAAATACCAATGTTAGGTCTGTATTCCTTAACATATAAAATCTGCTTACCTGTTGGTTGCTTAGGATTAAATGCAGCAATTACTTCAGGCTTTACCTTGTTATCCTTCCAATCTTCTTTATACCAATACTGCGTATTATCTTTATTTGTGCGCATCTTTGTGTAATCACAATGCCAAATTTCTGCAAGATTGCCTGATAAATCCCAAATGACTTCTAAAAATGAACCACCAAAGATTTCAATATCTAAAGATACTTTTCTAGTTAAATCATTTAAAGATTCAACTCTATTTGCTTTGTCTATGAATGCCTGTGCATCAGGCTGACCTGACCAACCATTGCCTGTAATATAATGTACCTTACTTTTAATAATGGCACTATGCTTAGAAGACTTATTATATAAATCTACTATATATTCAGGATAGTCATTGTTTTCGCCATATTTAATGTATCCACCATCTATACCTTTCTTCTCTTTGAATTCAGGTTGTCTAGCTTCTGCGAATGTTAATACTCTTAAATCTATCATTGTCTAATTGTATAAGTGTCTGTTGTTGTATATTGGTTATATGTCAAGGTAGAACCCGAAAGCCACATAATCCCTGTTTCTAGCTTATTTAAGCCTGTAATATCTAAATTGGTAGTACTAGCCTGTTCATATATTTCGTATGTGTACTGACCTTCTAATGCGTTTTTAAACTTAGTATTTGTAACTATGCTAAACTGATTAAATCTGTCTTTATATAAACTTGTATCTGCTGCGTTTAATACTACGAATTTAATGACATTATTACTACTCCTATTCGTGAACACAAATAAATAATTAGGGTTAGTCAATAACTGCTTTTCAGTTAATGTCATAACAATAGTATTAGTTTCGCCTTTAGTTAAATGTATCATCAATTATAAATAGCAATTATATAAATATTTACAAAATGAATCAGTAAAGGTAAAACTTGACTTATGTTCTAATAAAGTAAGTCAATAACTTTACTTTTTGACACTTATCAATCATATATTAGTCATTTATCAATCATTTTAAAATAAAAACCCCCACCTAGAAAACTAGGCAGGGGAACTAAACTATGAAAAACTACAAACTTTATCCTGCAGTTGTAAGGGCAGAAGCGACTGCGCTATTTACTTCAGGTGCTAATGCAGGTTCTGCGCCTGTAAAAGTCAAAGTGTAACCACTTCTATCACCTTCAGCAGTACCTGATGCAGCATTACCTGCAGTCAAATCTAATGCTCTTGTTTTGCCTAAATACCAATACTTGCCATTGTTATCTTTTGCAACTGCTACAAGTCTATTTTGAGCCAATAACAAGATTTCGTTTCTTGTATTAGCTTGTAGCTTATTTAAAATTATTGTTAATTCAGGTGTGAAAAACAAAGTACCATTTTGAACATTTGATGCTACATTCTCTGTGAACATAGATGTCCCTTTTGTTAACTCGTATTTATAGAATCTTTTACCTACCGCCTTTGTTAAAGCAGTAATTACACCACTAGCTTCGGTAGTAGAAGTTACATCTGAACTTGCAATAAAATAAACTTCCGTAATACCACCTAGTGAATCACGGCAATCTAAGGTATATCCTTGTGTTAATGCGCACGGCATATTATATTATTTTATTGTTTTAAAAAATGGGGAGTATATTTCAACTCCCCTTTATAATTAGATAGTTACCTTTACGATTTCATCAGGGAATGCAACGTTCACACCCATTTTGAATTCTGCAGCAAATCTTACTTCATCAGCTTCTTTAGCAAAGAAGATTTCAAATTTTTCTTCTTCGTTCAATAAGTCTGTACCTAAGAACAAATTGCTTAAACGCATTGCGTAAACATCGTTAGTTCCATTAAGACCTTGTAAAGCTACAACTTTAATTGAAGTGCCAGGAAGTACAAATTCAGAATCAGCCTTACCATCAAATGCATAGTTGAACATATTTGCGTTCTTCAATGCAATAGTGTAAGTTCTGAAAGTATCCATACCACATACGATAACCATATCATCAGCAGCAACTACTTTTGCAGGGATTGCTCTGTAAACACCATCAAACAAAGATACTACGTTTGAAGCATTGATAGCTGTTAAAGGCGCACCTGAAATAAATCCTGATACGTTTGCATCAACAACACCTGAAGCAGCACCAATCAATTTGATTAAACCATCAAACTTGTTTAAGTTACCGTTTGCAGATGCAGTATCACCCTGCCAAATAGCAGTTTCTAATTGAGAAGCAATAGTCTTTGCTTTCTTGTCAGAAAATTCTTGCTCAAAAGGAATTGAATCGTATTGAGAACCTGTAGGTAATGCCTTTTGTAAATACTTAGATTCTAATGTCTTAGGACATAATGCTTCTTGTACTTTGATTTTACCTACTGTTACAGTTCTTTGTGTGAAAGAAGTTGTACCTGATGCGTTCCAACCACAAGTACCACCTGCTTGGAAAAATGCATCTGTGTCCATAATGTTGATTGTCTCTGCAGACTTTACACCAACCATTACGTTACCTGCGCTTTTAATTAAAGCTGCAGTTTTTGCGCCTAATACTGAAGAAGTAACCAATAATGCTTCGTTCTCTTTAGTATAGTTCGCTAATGTGCTTACTGAAAATGCCATTGTTTATAAATTTATTTGTTTAAAATTGCGTTTCTATATTTCTCAATTCTTTCGTACTTACTATCATTAGTAGTTACATAAGATTGAAATGCGTTTGCTGCTTTTTGAGTAGGCTCTGCAGTTGGGGTGTTTGAAAGTGCTTCTACTAATTCAGCTACTTGTGCAAACCCTTGTTTTACTTTGCTCTCTAATTCAGCAATTTTTGCTTCTAATTCCATTTTTTTCTTTTCGTAATCTTCCTTTAATTCTGCAATCATTGCAGTTGTATCTTGTGCAGGAGGAATAGGTGCAGCAGGTGCTACAGGTTCTTCTTCTACAACATCAGACTTAGGTGATTCAATTTCTACGATAGCACCTAATTCATCAACTGTAATAGATGTACCATCCATTAATTGATGCTCACCTACAGGAGCAGGAGTACCATCTTCTAATGTAACCATACCACCGATTTCTAAAGCAGATATCATAACCTTAGTTCCATCTACTAAAGAATATTCAGCCATTTCTACCTTTGTAACTTCAGGTGCTACTTCAGCAACAGGAGCTACAGGCTCAACAACTTGTGGCATATTTTCAAATAAGGCTCTTATTTGCAATAATGCTTCTTTTGTGTTCATTTTTCTTTTTATTTAAATGTTTATAATTATTAATATTTATCACTTAAAAATCAACCTGACTTAATATGTCTTTGATTCTTTGCATTTTAACTTCTTCTTCAGTTACTTTAGGAGCATAGTTAAATATCCCTTCAATAGAAAATCCATTAACCATACCCTGCTTGACCTTATCCCATACCTCATCATTTTCTACTAGCATAGATACGAACCAACTCCCATCAGGCGCATCTTCAAAACCTTTCATTGGTTCAATACCCCTAGCTTTATCACTAATGAAACTTTCAAACATTGTAACCCCTGTTTCAATTTGGTTAGGGTCGTGCATCAGGTTAACATTATTCTGATAGCCTTTTTTAAAGTATTTCTGAACAATCTTTGTAATAGTGTCTTTAGAAAAAGCAACATAGTAATCCCCAAAAGTAGCATCGCTTCTAAAGATAGGAGTATCAGCCAACATAGCGCAACCACTAATAATACGCTTATCTTCACTAATAATTTGAAACTTCTGTTCATTTTTAAACGCATTCCAATTCTTTTGAATTGCAGGTCTATCTACTAATGAAACGAACTGCACTTCTGCATCATCATTTAAATCATCAGATATTTCCAACATATATAAAGGTAATTCCATATTCATAAATATATTTTTTTTAAATATTAACTAAATCTTGCTCTTTGTCTTATTGCAGTTATTCTTTCTTGACTGCTAGTAATATCACTTTCAACTACATATGCCCTTACTGCCTGATTCCCAATATCGTTAATTGTCTGTTGATTTAATTGGGTTACCTGTGCAGTTGGTGCAGTTGGTGACATTGGTGCTTGTGTTGAAATAGATGGCATACCTGTACTTCCAACCCCACTACTATCACTTAAACTTGATGAATTAATTGCTGCAATACCTTTCTTTGCAGCTACTACTGCAGATGCTGCTGCAATACCTGCTGCTGCTAAATTTGCATATGCTAAAGGTGATTTTATACCACCATCTTTTACAAAGTTCTTTTTGGCATTAATTGCTATAGATGCAATTGCAGCTGCTTGTTCAAGTATAATTCCTGTAATAGCTAATGTTTTATTTTCACTTGCAATACTTTGTAATAATCTACCTGCTGCACCTGCAGCATTAGTAACTGCAAATTGCAATTCAATTCTAGCTTCAGTCTCTGCTCTTTTAGTTTCAGTAATATCTTTATCAATATCCTGTTCTTGCTTTGCATATTTAGCAATTATGTCTATTCTTTCTTTTTCAGTTAAATCTAAGTTTGATAATTCAATAGCTTTTAGTTCAGCAATATATGCTTCTTTATTTGCAAGTCTTTGTAAATCATGTTGAAAATCATTATCCTTTAATCCATTTTCATAATCTAAATCTGTAATTAAATTTTGGATTCTTTGAAAATCTAACTCCCTTTTTTTAGTAGCTCTTTCTTCATCAATTTCCATTAATCTTTGCTGAAGTTGAGTATCAAAATCTTCAATTTCTTTTCTTCTTGCTCTACCTTCTTCTAATGATTTTAAATTATCTGCTTCTTCTTGTTCTGCTTTTTTCTTTCTTCTAGATGCTTCATTATTATCTAAAACAATTAAATCAGCTTCTAATCCTTTTTTAGTTTTAATTTCTTCAGCAGTTGCTCCCTTAATTAAACTTAATTCTTTTTCAATTCTTTCTTTTTTAGCATTATATATTTCTTCTTCTTTACCATTTAAAGATTGAAGTACTTTAATTCTATTATCTAAAATATCTATTGCTTCAGTTGTAGTTTTTTTAAATGCTTCAGCATCTCTTTTAACTTGACTTGTTAATCCTATAAAATCAGTAAACCCTTGTACAATAAGTTTTATTCTATCAGCAAATTCTCCTAATGATGGGAATAGATTATTAATTACTTCTTTTACTTTATCAAAGTTTGCTATTAGTAAACCTAACCCAACTGCTAATGCGCCAACACCTGTCGCTATTATTGCACCTCTTAGTGTACTAAATGCACTTACAACCTGTGTTCTAATTACTACCCCTAATTGTTTAAATGAATCTATACTTTCACCTACTGCCTGTAAACCTTGTGAAAGTGCCATTGCTGACTGAACCTTTAATAATGTTTTTTGTACATTATCACTTTCTGCGCCAAATAAAGCCATCGCACCTTGTACTGCACCAAATCCACCTGCAACACCTGATAGAGAAGCAGTCAATGCTTTAAATTTGGCATCAGGATTAAATGCATCAGTCAATGCTTTAGCATCACCTATCCTATCCCTAAGTTCTGCTGCTTTTGTTGCAGCTTTAACCGCTTCTGCAGATGTAGCACCAAACTTGTCTGACAATGCGACCACTTCATTCTGCGCTTCTCTAAGTTGCTTTTTAAGTGAGCCTATTGAGCCTTCAGCACCTGAAGTATTTACGTTTACATTTAAATTTAAATTCTCTGCCATTAGTATGATATTTCAATTACTTTTAATAAACTTATTTTCGTTGTGGTATATTCCATAGGATTATATCCTTCTACTTTATTTAATCTGAACAGTACACCATCTATCCAAATGTATTTACTAAAGTCTAGGTTGTTAATATCTAATGTATTTAATAAAGCAGAACAGGTTAATAGTTTACTATTTTTATCTGTTATTTCAGCTATGTATTCACTATGGTATACATTAAATAGATTAGCAGTTGGATAAGATGTTGTAGTAATATATATTTCTTTTGGCGCACCAAAGTTTATATCTTCTGTTGGTATTCCGCTACCATTAAAATGTAAATGTCCTGCATATCCATAGTATGTGCCTGTATGCAAGTTTCCACTATTATTTTGATTTAGTATATGCCAACTATGTACCCCTGTTATTTTTTGAACCTGCATTATTCTAATAACACTATCCATTTGGTCTTCCTTAGTATTATTGTTAGATAGTTTAAATATTTGTGTTACTCTTTTTTCTTCTCCTGTTATCTGTACTAATGGACTTGATGCAAATATTACTTCAAGTGATTCTGTATCTTTACTGAAATCATAATTAGTATCATATAACCTATCGCCATAGTTTTGATTATATTTCTTTTTATAGTTTTCATTGTAATAGTCTGAATCATCTTTGTATTTATATTGGTAGTACCTTGCATTTAATTCACTCATTGGCTTGATGCTTAATGGCTTAGACCTATCTATTTTATCAGACCAATCTAAAGCATTAGCACTTATTGTTGGGTAAAAATCAATGTATGGTTTTATATAAATCTTTTTATCATTAAATATATCATCATAGACATAAAGATTATACATCTTACAAATACTTAAAAAGAAATCCTTTTGGAATATCCCTCTAGGAATTGCACTATTTAATTTAACTGATTCATTATAATTAATAGGAACAATATCTGCACTTGTAGTAGTTAAACTTAATGTGCTATTTGCAAGTACATTTAATTTATAAGCTGCAGAACCTGACCATTCCATTTGTATAATTAGTGTATCACTTGTATTGAATGTTACACCTGTTAAGTTAATATTAGCATTAAAGTATTTTGTTGAAAATCCTGAACCAACATAATAGCTTCCAATGATAACACCATTTTTTCTTACATTTAAAGTAGCTACATTACCAATTTCCCATAAGCCATTAACACGCAAATCTAAATTCATTACCTTAGTTGCGCCTGTGTATGTAAAAATATAACCACTACCTAAAGTAAAGTTACCTAATGAACTAGCAGTACAAAATAAACTAATTAAAGTTCCTGTACCTGTGTAAGTATATATATCAGGGGTAGCTTCTAATTGCACATTGCTAGTAGTAGATAGCACCTTTTGATTATGTGGAATAATTAATCTTTTAAAAGCCTCTGTATTTAACAATGGGAATTCGTAACTATATCCACTATCTGCTAAAATCTTTTCTAAATATTCTTTAACAAATAATGCAGGTCTAAATGTCATTACATTGTAGTCTCTATTATTTGCATTTCTATATGTTCCATAATCTATTAATGGGTAGTAATACCCTGAACCATAACCTGAACTGTTGTTAGTTCCCCTTGCTCCTGATACTTCCCAACTAGCAGTTATATTTGCTTCCGTAAACGTATGATTATAAGATTCAAAATTTAAATCATCAGTAGGGTTATCATTACCTGCTAATCTTTTATTTCCTAATGCAGTTATAAAACCGCCCAATTCACCAAATACAGAACATTGATATTCAATAGCTTTGCCATCTACAATAATTTCTAGTATTCTTAATGTGCCTTTAAACACCTGTATTTTATCAATAAAGATTCTACATTGTGCAGCCTTTGCAGCATTATAATTATAATTAACATTAGGCAATGTGTCATCTGTAAAGTTAGCATTACCCAAATCAAATACAAATCCAAATACTCTGTTATTTGTAGAATTACCTGCTATATTAATAGTCTTTGAAAAAGATGTATTCTTTGAACCGAAATCAGAAATATCATCAATGACATAACTAAACTCTGTGTTTAATTCTTTAGATAATTCTAATTTATAATCTTCTATGTATATTTCTGTACTAACCATTATCTGAATTGACTGTTTACATATTTAGATACTTCAATGTCTATTTCAAAATTAAATAACTTATCTGCACTTTCTAGTTTGTATTGATAGTTATTGTTGCTAATTGTAACAGGGAAAAATGCACCCTGTACTTCCATATAAACAATAGAACTAGACATTAACTGTGCTAACCATTCATAATCCTGTTGGCTTACCCAATCAGATATTAAATGGAACATATCCTTATGTTGAATGGCATAGTTAACTGTGCTTTCATTGTACTTGTTATAAGCATCAATGTTAGTCATTGCATTGCCTGATAGCTGATATTCGTTTTTTCTGTAGCTTGTTTTTGTGAACTCACTAGACCTTCTATTTACTAATGCGAATTTCATTGTATCCCAACCGCCTAATCTATTTAAAAAGTTAAGGTTGTATTGTCTGTATTTAGGATAACACCTCTGTGTAAATCTTAACTTTCTAGATTCAGCTGCACCTAATTTGATATATACATCATATGCATAAGCAGATTCTGTTATCAAACTTCTACCTGCAAAAGTATTAATACTAGCAGCAGAGCAGTTAAATAGGTTCATCTGTCCGCTAAATGTGATTGAACCACTAGCAGTATCAAGTATAGAACCTGCTTCACTAAGGACATCTATTTTAGCTGAATAAGCACCTGCAGTTACCCTAAAGAATGTAGCATAAAAATTATCACCGTATTCAATCGTAATATTATTTGTATCCCTTTCTGTTAACCAATCATCTGTAAAGTTTTCTATTAATAGATTGTCATAATAATCAGATAGCACCAATGGATTATCTTCATTAGTAAATAATATGTCTGCAAATAATGGTGGATAGTAATTGTACGCACTTAATGCACTAGAAACTAAATTAAGGTTGGTTATTAAGTTACCACCACTTACATACTCCTCACCTATTTGAATGGTAGAATCAACCTTTATTTTGTCATTAGAAGCTACTAGGATTGATGAACCTGATGGCTCAAAATAGTTAGTAACAAATGACCTTACCATAGGGGAAGGATTAAATATACCATAGCTGCCTTCTGCAGATGGTGCAGGATATACTTTAGTTCTACTCACCTGTGCGCCATTAACGTACACATCATACACGAATTTAAATGCAGTCTGATTGACTAAGTTTGAACTTGAAACATACCACAAGTCATTATGCATACTTGAATAAGGTGCAGGACTACTTTGTATTGTTATTGCCATTGTTTATTTCTTTACCGATTTGTCTTATTTTAATTTGAATATCTTTACCTAATGCAGCTTCCATTATCTCATAGAAGTTTTTACCGAATACCTCTTTTTGGGCATTGTCAAAATAATGGGTAGACCTGATACCTTTTCTATGTATAGACCTAGCTACCACATAGGCTAAAGACTTTTTAGCATCTATTGCTTTAGCTTCTACCCCTAATTTCCTGTATGGTCTTACTGAAGTTGCTTTTAATTTGTTATATCCTAGCCATCCCTGTACTGCTGAAATAGGAATGCTTTTTTTAGATGGGTTAAATTTATAAGGTGTTTTTGAATCAGCCTTAATATTTTTAGTTCCCTTTACACCCTTGTTTATAAAATCCCAATACTTAGAAGCCTTTTCTGATTTAGGGTATCCTAAAGAAATACTATAGGTTGTACCAAATTTACTAAAGTACATTCTAATATCATCAATAGCACCTGAAGCAATAGACCCATTTGCCCTAAGATTAGCCTGTGCAGTTTTAATGAAGTCTGCACCAAAATCCTTTAACAATCTTTCAGCAACAGGCATTTCTCCCTCTTTCATAGGTTGTTCACCTAATGTATTTAGGAAGCCATCTGCTATTGCCTGTGCCTGTGCTTTGGATATGCTCATACTAATAAATAGTATAACAGGCTTAAAATAACTATCCCCACCTTTTTAGGGATGGGGAAGTAAACCAAAAAATCCAACTATGAAAACTATCTTACTTTTTTTATCTGCTCATTATCGTAATCTGTTTTAGCTTTTAAATACGCTAGTATGTTTAAACATTCTATTGTACTTAATTCATAGGCTTCGCTAACTGTGCAATTTTCGTACTCGGCAATAAGTTTGGTGCTATATTGCCATCCAAAATAATGCATAAACTTTGAACCACCTCTTTCGCCTGTGCTTCCTGCATCCCTGCTTCCACCATCTTCTTCACCAAATAACCCTTTGAAACTTCTATCCAATTTCTGTATACTTGATAAAAAAAAACCAACGAATGATACACATCTACGAACCTTGCAGTCAACATATCATTTGAGTATTCCTCGTGCTTACTAGCATCGTACTTCTCATTAAACCAAATACCAAACTTTCGCTTCTGTGGTATTACCATTGTAGCTGCTAACTTATGTAGGTTACCGTACAGGTCTTCGCTAAATACCTTGCTTTCTATATACCTTGCGAATGGCATCTTACTGACATCGTAATTAATCTTGTACCTCTTATTGTGTGATATGTTTATATACTTCTTAGGTGCGCCTTCTATCGCCTGATTTAAGAAAGCTATGGTTTTACTCAACTCTTTATATTCATTCAAAGGTAGACTGTCTATTTGCATTTCAGTCATATTATTGACTATCCCTACCAATTTGACTTCTAGGTCTAAATCAGTTGCATCCTTTTCCTTTGTATTTAAAGCATTGTATATCTGTTGGTATTGCCAAACATTTATTTTGTCCCACATAATTGCTTGATTTTAGATAAAGATACTGCTATTAAATATACTAAACAAGCTAAAGGAACTGAAATAATTGTAAACTTTAATAGTTCATATGTAAATATTAATGTTTCTTTCATTGTGTTAATTTTTTTGATTATGAAAATTAGCCATCATTTGAGCAAGTTTTAAATCTATTGCATCCCTTCTATTTATGTAGTCCTGTCTCTTTTGTTGCTCTGTTAAAAATGGTTCTAAATCTTTTTTAAGCATCTTAATAGCTAATTCCTTATCTGCTAATTCTTTTTCTAGTTTAGCAATCTTTTCAATAAGACATTCATTTTCAAGTCTTATTAAATATTCTTGATTCATTGTGTAGTTATTTTTTGTCATAAGTTTAATTTAAAAAACCACCCCAAGTTTTACTAATTACTATCAGGTTATTAATGTTTTAAATAGGGTGGTCTATGTTCTTAAATATTTTGCATTTCAAACTCATTAATAGCCTGAAATATTTGGTATGCTACCTGTGGAACTATAGCGTTTCCATATGCTTTTATTGATTCTTTTCTCCATTTAGAAAAGGTAATTTTGTCCAATCCTTCGGAAATCCCATCATCTCCTCCACAAATTGGACTGACAGTTGGGAAGTTTTCCCATTGGGATTTATATCCATTACCATTTGTTTTAATGGGTAATGTAGATTCACTCCCTTGTCCATTTGCATTTGTTTCCTCTCCTGATATTTGTCTTGTCTTTGAGCTGTGTTGTAGTCGAATGCACTCGGTGTTGGCAACATCCCTGCCTTTAATAATTGACCTAATGTTATTCCATAAACTGTGCCTGTTGTATGACTTTTGTTCAATACTTTCCCATTCTCTATTGTCGTTGACCTTCCTGCATCGTTCCTTGTTGTTGGAGTAGGCAACAAACCAAACTCTGTATCTTTGATGCGGTGCGTTGACACCTGCAGCAGGAATAAGAAACGATTGGACTTCATAACCTTCCCTTTCCAAGTCATCGTGCACTTCGTTGAATACCAACCCTTCATTCCAACTAATAAGTCCACGAACGTTTTCGCCAATAATCCATCTTGGTTTGACTTCTTTAATGCATCTAAGCATTTCAGGAAAGAGATGTCTTTCATCGGTTTTTCCAAGTCTTTTACCTGCCTGTGAGTATGGTTGGCAAGGGAATCCTCCTGTGAGAATGTCAATCTCATTTGCATGTACTTTAAAGTCTGTTTTTGTGATGTCATTGTAACTAATTGAATTTGGAAAATGATATTTAAGAACTTGTTGACCGAATTTATTCCATTCACAATGAAATACGTTTTCCCAACCTGCCCATTCAGCAGCTAAATCAAATCCTCCTATTCCTGAGAATAAACTTGCGTGTTTCATATTAAATGTTTTGAAATATTGCAACTACTAAGAATGCAAATATAAGAATAATTACTGCTTGTGTGTTTTTGTTTTTCATAATAAATGTGCGTTGTTCAGCCGCACCCCTGACTTCTTTGGGTTAGTTATTTAATGAATTTAAAACTCTTAATCCGTGCATTGTACCTTTATTAGTTTTACCTGTATTCATTGAATAAGTATGGTTAAAAAAAATATCACCTCCAAATATTTCAAACCAATGGTAACAATTATTGTTTTTATTTATACCAATAAGTATATTACCAAATCTGTCTTCACTAAATTCTACTCTGAAATTCTTTGCAGTTGCATTGTCGATTAATTGTTGCTTTGTCATAATGTTGGTTTTTTGGGTTTGTTTGATAAATCAAAGATAGTGTAAGATATATACACATTCCAAACATTTTGTAAACTATTTTTAAACTTTGTGATGAACGGCAAATAAAGCTGATGAACGGTAATTACATCATAGAATACCTGCCATTACCCCTTTTCATATTGAAATTATTCCAAGCCAAAGCCAATGCCATAACGCAGTCATCGTGGAATCCTGATGGTGCAGAGTACCTAACCCCATTAGATGTGAACTGATACTCAAAGACTTGCAGTTCATTTGTGATTGCGCCTTCAGGGAATCCTATCTTTTGTTGTTGTATGGCAGTTGCAAGACCTTCCATAAGTTGCTGCTTACTTGAACTCGTGAACTTTAGACCTTCTATTGCAATACCTTCCCTTTGTAGGTCTTCTAGTATAGGGTCTCCTACACCTGTACTATCCACCAATATAGGGCATTTAGGCAGCCTTTTTATATTCTCCTTAGTATTATGCCAATCCATTTGATACCTGTCAAAATAAGCCACATTCCCTGCATTATCAAGACCTATGATTACTGTATGGTCTACAGACTTTGCAAGGTCAATACCAAAAGAAACTATTTGTTGGTTGCTAATTGGCTTGATACAATCCTGTATAAATTTATTCCCAAATGGGTTTGCGCTATTTTCTGAAGGATTAGCCATATATTCCTGCTCAAACACTACGTTTGGCAGTTGCATCCTAGCTTCATCAATTTCTTTTGGGTCTATGAATGGGTTATCGTAACTAGTGAATTTAAATGATGCCCAATCCTGTTCCCCATCTTTCATAAACAGGCTATAGAAATAGTTTTTCCCTCTAGGGGTAGATAGGAATACTGCCTTCCCTTTATAGTCAGTTAGGGTTGGTCTAATACTATTTTGCCATCCTGCTTCTAGGTCAGGGATAAAGGATGCTTCATCTACAATAACCAAATGGAATTTTCTACCTCTTAGATTATCTAATCTTTCACCTGTAAAGAATTCTACCTGTCCGCCATTAGGGAAGTCTATTTTTAAATCAGACTTGTTTTTAGGCAATTCTAGGGATTCTGTAAGTTTACTGAAAAAAACCTTAGCTAATCCATAAGTAGGGGTTATATAAGCAACAGACAGACCTTTAACGGCATATGTAACAGAAAGTACCTGTGATAGTTCTGATTTACCAAATCTTCTACCACACATCACTACCCTGAATCTTTTTTCACATTCTAGGATTTTTTCTTGATTACAATGTGGTGTTGGTAATTCTATGCGCATTATAAAATGGTTTTACCATTCACAAAAACAACCTCTATTTTATTATCTGATTTTATATCCATCTGTTCCTTTGGTTTTCCATATACTCTAGTTAACAAAGTATCCAAAGAATACAAGCTGCCATTGCTCATAGATTTTAATATGGCTTTTGCTATTGTCTTTTCTAGTACAGTTGCTTTATCATTTGTGCTTACTGATTTAAGTTCTTCTTCATCCATAGACATTAAAGCCTGAATGCTATCGTTTATTTCTGATAGCTTGTACCCTTGTTCCTTCAATAAGCTGACATATTTTCTAGGTCTGCCATTTGGATTCCCTGAAACTCCTTTAGGGAACTGATGCTCTATTATATCCTTTGCTGCCATTGTGCTGCTATTGTGTTGTTTATTTATCTAATTTAGATTTAAAATGCTCACAAAGTAATTCCATCTTTGCTATGTAGTAAGTTGTAAAATCTTTGTATCCTTCGTTGCTCTGTTGATAGTTTATATATAAAATACCCCTCAATCTTTGTGATGGGGTCTTGTTTGATTCTAGGTCTGTCTTAATACTATCTAGATTATCTAATTCATCCTGTTGAAATGATTCTTCTTTGATAGCTATGTAACAGAATCTTTGATTTAATTGAAATACCTGTGCAGCATCAACAGGGGATAGTTCCTGTGTGCCAAAGGTAACTTTAATGGTTTTATCCTTTCTAGATGTTAATCCTTCTATTTGTGCAGGTAGTATTATCATTTGCCTTGTCCCCTTGATGGTTTTGGTTTGGGTGTATGTTTGTTATAAGACTTTTTTGCCTGTCCTCTTTTGCGCTTACCAAATGAAACTTTTGATGAATCGCTTTTACCTTTTGCCATTTAATTTCTCTTTATGTTTGCTTTTTAAATATTCCATATGTGTCTTAGTATCCCCCATAACTAAATGACATTGCCTACATAGTGCCATCAGATTATTTATATTGTCTGCCTTTTTATCACCGCCCATTCCCCTTGCTTCTATATGGTGTATGTCAACTGCCTTTGCACCACAGGATTCACAAGGGATAAAATCTTCTATGCCATATCCAAAATAATCTAAATATAGTTTAGTGTGTTTCTTCATTCATTATTATAAAGTTTAAAGATACGAATACAAATCCTATGTTTAAACTCTTATGTAATTGTGCGAATTCATCTACTGAATATCCTATTGAAATACCTAGTTGTATTGTTTCTGTTAATACCCCTAATGATATTCTGAATCTGCCAAATTGAATATGGTATTCCATTACTTATCTATTTGCTTTAGCTTATTTATTGCCCATTCAATGCCTGAAGTACCACCCCAAGCATCCCACATTAACCCACCACATCCTTCAGAGTATGGTACATCTTTACTTTGTTGATGCCTTTTGAATGATGCCATCCTAGCTATGGTATCCCTAGATATGTTTTCTTTATTCGCTAATTGGTTTGCCCTAGCTTTACCTACTGCAGTTCCACATTCACCCCAACCATTTTCATCTGCCCATTTTAATGCCCTCTTTGCATTGTTACTAGCTGATTCAGGATAGTCATTATAAGTTTCTTCATATTTACCACTAGCTATAATTGCTGCCCATACTTTAGCAGCTTTTTCTTCTGTGTCATATATGCAACTACCTGTACCTATTCTGTACTTACCATTAGATTCACATTTATATATTGGCATCTTCTATTAAATTTTTATATATTTTACTAATATGCTCAATGAATTTTTCATAATTCATATCCATTTTTGAAACATTGCAAGTTTTACAACAAGTTAAAACATTGCCTTTAATATATCCTTTTGAACTATCAATCCTATCAATACCATTATAATAAAATATATATTCAAAATTTGGTTGTTTATATATAAAAGCATTACTAGATAAATCACCACAATAATGGCATTTAGACTTAACTAAATTCAATATTTCTACACCTGTTAAAGTACAATTTAATCCTCTTTTAATATATCTTTTATTCATCCTAGACTTCAATATATTAGCACAGGTCAATTCTATATCTTTATATTTAAACTCTTTAATGCTATTTTCTTTTAATTTGCAACTTTTACATAAGTAACCCCTTCTTTTTACTTCTTCTATTCTTTGAATAGTTTCACAATTACATTTTTCACATAAGAATTTAGCTTTAGACCTAAGCCTACCTTTTGTATCTAATTCTGTAAAAGTCATCATTTCCCTATTAATTTATTATAAATAGCAAATCTTTTATTATTTATGGTGTGCAGGTTAAAGTTGGTATTGCAGTAATCAAATAGCTTCTGTCCATATTCAATCCTAGCTGCTTCATCAAAGGTCAGTAGCTTAATCCATTTGTACCAATCCTGTTGATTGTTTACATAGCATACAGGCATATCCTTATAAGGATGTACGTTGCTAACTATTGCAGGATTCTTCTTTGCTGCAGTCTCTAATACTTTCAGGTTTGATTTCATAGCACCGAACTTATTTTCTACCAATGGTATTATACTAATGTCAGAATCAGCATAAGCACCCATATATTTACTTATTTCTGCATAGTCATAGATAGTTGGGTTCAGTTTTAATCCGTTTGTGAACACCGCAATCATTCTATCCCACAAATGCTTTTCCCCTAGATTATAACCTGCAATGACTGTTCGTATAGGAAAATTAATCTTCTTCATTGGATTCCTAAGAATGTCTAAATCAGGAACGTGAGTACCTGAACCTGCCCAAAACAACCTAACCAAATCAGATTCTATTTTATCATCTTGAAACTGTTCTTCACCATATGGTAAAGCATTAGGAATTATTTCTACATTAGAATTAAACTTATATATTTCTTCAGCTAGTCTTTCGTGCGTACAGGTGCAAAGGTCTGCAACCCTCATATACTCTGTAATGATTTCTGTAATATTACTATCCCTGTATCTTTGTGCAAGAACGTGCGAAGGTGGTAAAATCCAATAGTCATCATTATCTACTATTAGTTTGAAGTTATATTTTATCTTCATCTTCACTAATAGTTTAGCATCTGTTGAAGCTAAAAATCTATTAAATAAAACTATGTCATAGTTATTATCAAATACTGCCTCATTGATTGTATCTGTTATCAAACAATAGTCTTTGCGCATATTTACTAATGGCATCATTATTCTATGATAACCAACCCCACTAAATTTGTTTGTAATTGCTAGTATTCTCATAAAGGAATATAATATGCTTTAGTTCCATTTGAATAATCAGATACATTTTTATTATGCAAATCCCAAGTCTTTTTAACTAAATCCATTTTGTTATATCCATAAGCATCACTACCATTCTGTTCAATATGGGTAGCTTTAGTCAATGGGATGAACTTTGTATGTAATCCTGATGCCCTGCATCTAGTACAGTAGTCTAAGTCTATTGCTCCATATGGGTCTAATTCTTCATTAAATGCGCCTAGTCTATTTATTGTTTCTTTTGATATTGTAAAATTACCAATCAAATCTAATGAATCACCATTGAAGCCATCTAAAGGAATTGAGCATATGCCAATCGTTTTATCCTGCATAAATTGATTTCTAGTTACCAACCAATTATCAGGCTCTAGTATATCATTGCCCATAATCGTAACATAATCAAAATTGTTTAATTGCATCAATCCTTTATTGATTGCATAAGCTATGCCTGTTTCATCTATAATGCTAATTAAGTCTATATGCTTACCTGCATTTTTAATGTTATGAAACAAAGTTTCAATGTTTCTATTTTGATAGTTTAAATATATTACTGCGTTCATCTAGGTTTATTTTCTCCTAATTTTCTTGCAGGAACTCCTGCATATTTTGTAAATGGTTCTGTCTTACCTTTTATAAATGCACTTGCTCCAATCATACAACCTTCTTCAATATGTGTGTACTGATGCAATACTGCGTTTAATCCTATGTTTGAATTTTCTTCTATAATAGAATGTCCACCAATCTTTGCACCACAACTTATTGTAACATTATTAAAAATTGTACAATCGTGTCCTATGTGTGCGTGTTTCATTATAAAACAATTATCCTGAATATAAGTAATATCTTCAGTACCTGCATCTATTGTAACTAATCCTGTAATAATATTATTATTTCCTATAATAACTTTGCCTTTTGGCTTATCCCAATATTTTTTATGTTCCGCAGGGTCTCCTATAATACAATAAGCACCTATGTAATTGTTGTCTCCTAGTACAACATTGTCTCCTATTATTGCGGTTGGGTGTATATAATTAGCCATTTGTCTTTGGTTTGCGACCACGCTTTTTGGGTTCTAAAATTTCTTTTTGTATCATATTTAAATCTTCATCTAATACTTTATCATAGTACTTATATAGTCTTAATACCATATCCATTCTACAATTGCCGCACCAAATAGTCAAAATAAAATTAGGGTCTATGTATGTTCTATATATATGCTCATACATTTTCATAATACCTAAATCTAGATTCCTAAGAAAACCACTTTGAGCAGTTTCATAATTATTGATGTGTTGATTTAAAAAATCTCTATGTTCTAATTCCATATTTTATAAATTAATGTTTCAACAATAGATGCCATAAAACCTGATATAAATAAAACACTTGCAATATTTACAATCAGTTCAGGTGAGAAATATAGTACAACCCCAATCCACGAAGCCAAGCAACTTCCACAACTGAAAGGCTTGAAATTGATTCCCCATTTACGATGTAGGTTGTGGATAGTATTAAAAAATAATGATGCACAGATACTTGTTAAGATTATTTGAATCATTTCCGTATGTGTTTTTTTAGTTCAGTTTTAGTTTGTTTCAAAGTTCTTATGATTGACATATAAGGTATTCCTGTCTGTCTGCTTAATTCCTTTGCGTTCTTATTAAAATCAAAAGTGTATAGCCTTAATATTTCCTTTTGATACCAATGAAGTTTCTCAATCCCCTGCTCCATTACATCAATTACACTTTCATTTTCTACCTCTGCAACTTCCTTACCATTAAATTCTGTATAGTTCCTGTATTTCTTCCAAAATTGGCTTCTATCAGATTTAATCATATTTAGCATAGTTCTAACTATGTAAAATCTAATTTCATTCCTTTCATATAGTCCATCTAACTTCGCATCATCCATTTCTAATAAAACCATAAACACTTCTATCTTCAAATCATATTGCAATTCTTCAGGCTGCATCTTTGCAAATGCCTGATTGACTTCATCATTAAGCCAATATTGCTCTATAATTTTATTTTTGTCCATTCAATTAGTACAGGCTGATTATCTTTTTCAGTACAAATATATACTAATCCCTGACAATTATGGATATCTTCTAATCTTTCTTTTTGTTCAACACTTAACTTATCACCTATTTTTTTTACTTCAACTGCAACATACCTTCCTTCTGATGTGTAACCTTGCAGGTCTGCCCATCCTTTTTGTATTGT
>Ga0247723_1000241_pt1 | contig 36126 bp, 63 predicted proteins | sample MSEWelMarce5H_FC_FD_189079 | JGI IMG/M metagenome (GOLD analysis project Ga0247723, IMG submission 189079) | Subsurface sediment microbial communities from gas well in West Virginia, United States - MSEEL Well Study Marcellus 5H_FC | ecosystem: Environmental > Terrestrial > Deep subsurface >... | reverse complement strand
TGGCTTATAACAGTGATCTACTAAGCGATGGCGACAAAAAAGTAATTGCTCGGTATATGCATGGATCTGAAATGTCTAATGACCGTTTCAGGTTACAAACTATTGTCATTAATCTAGACGCAGTCTCATAAGTGACATTACAGACTGTAGCGTCCTATGGTAGGATGCTATGGCCTGTAATGTCTACAGGTAACAGTAACAGGCCACGGCCTAACTTTGAAAGGTTAAACCATGATAACAGAAACTAACTTTGTGCAACACATTGCTGACACTCTCACCAATGGCTTCGATGAAGACGAATTAAACGTTGATGGTGAGCCAATGACAGCCTTTGACTACTTGCAAGACGCCTTAGATATTGAATACATTGTCAATAGTAAGGGTGAATATAAAGGTGCAAGGGTTATGGTTGCCTGTGGAGGCCCTAATATCTGGGTTAACACTAGAACCAAGACGGTTGACGGTTACTGGTGGGCTGACTCATGCAGGGCAACATTCAAGGACAATATCGGCCTAGATGAAGCCTTAGAAGAACTTTGGAATTGCCGTTAAGCTCAACTATATAGGGAAACAGTAAAATGACATATTATGATTTTGAATTCAAACGCCTAGGTGACAATGCTCAACAGGCGGATCTTAAGCTTATTTCAGATAAAGGCGAGACTCGGTGGCTAACTGTATCGGCTGATAAAGTTAAAGCTATTCTAGCAATTCTTAACATTGATGAAGAGGACATGTCCTAATGAGCTATACACCTACACATGAAGAGCAGGCCTTTATTAGGGCTTATAAGAGAAACGTGGCTGTAGCGTCACTTAGTAGTTTGTTATATTTCTTAGCCAATAAGGATAACGCTACTGACACGGTGGTAGATCAAATTGGCACATGGTCAAATATTGAGGATGCATGGCTAATGTGGAAAGATGCTATTGAATACACAAAGGAAACCTGATCATGTACAAAATAGTATCAATATCATCGGGGATTGTAGTTGCCACCTTCAATAAGTTATCATTCGCTCAGGACTGGCTAGCTGATAATAATAACTTAGAAGGTCAACCCGCTAACCTTTATAAACTTGTAATAAATAGGAAATAACACCATGGTTACTTATAAATTTGATACTCTATTAGCTGATAGTAGAGCTTTGGTCACTGTCACATGTGAGATTGACTTAGAGAGTGAATACGTAGAGTTTCACGAAGTCATTTATGAGGGCTTTAACGTCTATGATGTACTTTCTGACAATCAATGGACTGAGCTTGAATGGGATGCTTTAAAGTCCTATAAAGCTGAGTTAGTAGAACAACAGACCATTGACTACGATAACGGGAGCCCTTTAAAGGCTATTTATAGGCTCTCTAAGCCTTCATTTCACATTGGTTAAGGGTAGGGTGCTATGTTATACAATAAAGGCTCAATTGTAGGGTATTCAGGGGCGTATGGTCTTAAGGTCTTAGAGTTTAAATTTAACTGTCTTATGACTGATGATGAACTAGGGGCTCTCATGTACTCATTGAGAGAGAATTTTAATGAGATGGGAGAAGCTTTAACCTTTAGAGTTAACTTTGAAAGTGAGGACATTTGACTATGTTATCAGAAATTGACTTAAAAGACTGGGACGAACAACCCTCAAAACCCTTGTACGATGTCCCTAAAGAGACACCTATAAAGACCCATGTTGGTCTGTTATGGTTCAAGCATGTTGATGGGATGTACAGTCTCTGCTATGATGCTGATGGCAAAACTGTACACTTGGCAGCTTGGAGTACAGTTAACCCCTTTAAAAGGAAGGATAAATAATGTTTAAGATGTGTTGCGGTGATTGTGGTGAGTGTTGGTATATAGGCAATCCAAGAACTTGTACATGTCCTGATAAAACACCTAAGCGTGAATGGGTAGGACTTACCACTCAGGAGATTGATGACATCATTGAAGACGCTGTAGACCCTATGGATGCATTACTTCAAACCATGGATAAGTTAAAGGAGAAGAACCAATGAAACATGAATATTGTTATCAGGTAAGCCCTACAAAGGAAGTATGGGTGTATGCCAGTAATGAGGATGAAGCTGAAGGGCTTGTCTACGATGAACTAGGCTATGACCCTGAAGAGATGGACTTAATTGAAGTGAGGGAGGATGTATGACACAAGATGAACTAACAAAACTGATAAATGAGTTCCTACCTTATCCTTCTGAAGGTCAACACTATGCGCTAAGACAGTTTGCTATGATAGTGGCTGATGCTGAGCGTGAGGCCTGTGCAAAGATTGCTGAGGATGAAGAACATCATATTGCACAGTGGGTTGCTAGGGTTATACGATTAAGGGGACAATCATGAAATGCCTATGCTGTGATAGATTATTAACTGACTTCGAAGCTACACGTAAGCACGCTGTGACAGGTATGTTTATAGACCTATGTCAGCAATGCTTTAAAACTGTACAGATGGACGCTAACCTACCTACAAAGGATAGGAGAGACCTGATCTCAGAGGATGACATTGACGACAGTGCTGAGGATAATGATGATATTAACCCTATGGAGGAAGTGGACTTTAAATAACACTTGACAAGATCTTTAAAGTATGCTACCCTTACTTTAAAGTAACTACTGAGTACCTATGATGTTTCATAGAAGTTACATAGTAGTTAAATACACTATTAAAGTACCTTTATATAATTACTTATAAAGTAACTTTAAAGTGCCAGAGTTTCATAATGTGGTATAGACAATAACCCTAGGAGGATAATTTATGTCTATTGAACTGATGATTGATGATGATGGTCATGAACTTGATGTCGTTAAGTATGAATGTTGGTATTGGTCTGTCATTGATAGTATGGCTGACTTAATCATGAACAATGGTCGTGATAAGGTTATGGCTGATGTAGCTGAAACTGTGCTTAAACGCTTAGGTGAAGGTTATGTCTTACCTATTAACGATGAACAACTGCCAGTGGATGAACATCCATGATAATGGCTTTGTTTGTCTCCATAGTAACTTTAATTAAACTTGTATTGAGTAACAAATAAATGACTGACATTGATCCTGACAAACCATGGCCATTCCCTCAGGTTCCTTTATCGGGTGATTCAAGTCTGAAGGCATTGGCTGAGACCTTATCGATGATGGAGGATTTCACAGCTTTTCAGCTCAGGGGTGACATCTACTATGGATACCTCGATAAAACAGCTCTAAAGACCATTGAAGGGCTACGGGAGGCATTAAAACATGCTTAGCATCGTACGCAAAGAGAAACAGGAGTCAAAGTTTGTAAAGCACATACCTTGTGAGTACTGTGGTAGCTCAGATGCTGGTGCTTTATACGATGATAATCATACCTATTGTTTTAACTGCCATGAAACTCACCATGATAATGAATATGATGACTTCACAGTTAAGCAAGATGCAGTACAACCACGAAAGACTAAAATGATAGAACCTAAAGGGACTATTAAATCGATACCTGATAGAGGTATTAACTTACAAACTTGTGAGAAGTACGGAGTTACTCAAGATGCACAAAATCACTTTTACCCTTACACTGACGACAGTGGAACCGTTGTCGCCTACAAAACACGAAGAGTTGCTGAAAAGTCTTTTTCAATTAACGGAACCTTTCACAATGCACGGTTGTTTGGGCAGGGTCTCTTCCACGCAGGAGGGAAGTACGTCACAATCTACGAAGGGGAGCTCGATGCACTCGCAGGCTACCAACTCACCGGAAGCCAGTGGCCTAGTGTCTCTATACGGAATGGTGCGCAAGCAGCCCTAAAGGACTGCAAAGCTCAGTATGAATGGTTAAACAGCTTTGAGAACATTGTTATCTGCTTCGATGCTGATGAGCCGGGTAAGAAGGCTTCTAAAGAGGTAGCTGAACTGTTCGGACAGAAGGCTAAGATTGTGAAGCATTTGAGTGGCTACAAAGATGCTTGTGATTACCTCATTGCTGGGGCTACTAAAGAGTTTGTCAATGAGTGGTGGAGAGCTGAGGTGTACATTCCTGATGGGATCATCAATGCTGCATCACTGTGGGAGGAAGTGATTAAACCTGAGGCTAAGGCTGAGGCTATGTACCCTTGGAAGGGCTTGAATAAGCTTCTCTACGGTATGAGACCTTCGGAGTTAGTTACAGTCACAGCTGGTTCAGGCCTCGGTAAGAGCCAATTCTTACGTGAGATATTGTTTAACATTCTGAACACTACGAAGTGGAACATTGGAGGGTTATTCCTCGAAGAGTCAACTCGTAAGACAGCTAGAAGTATCATGTCTTTGCACGCTAATAAGCTGTTGCATTTACCTGATACACCAACAACTGAGAAGGAACTTAAAGATGCTTTTGATGCAACATTGGGAAGTAATCGTATTTATCTCTTTGATCACTTCGGTAGCAGTGACGTTGACAACATTGCCAACAGAATCAGGTATATGGCTAAAGCTTGCGATTGTAGGGTCATCTTTCTTGACCACATTAGCATTGTTGTCAGTGGTCAGGATCTTGGAGATGAGCGTAAGGCAATTGATAACATGATGACGAAGCTTCGTACACTGGTTCAAGAGTTGGAGATCACTCTGATCTGTGTAAGTCACCTTCGTAGGCCTCAAGGTAACGCAGGACACGAGGATGGACAATCAGTATCTTTGTCTCAGCTCAGAGGTTCAGGCTCAATTGCTCAGCTGTCAGATGCTGTGATTACATTGGAACGTAATAGCATGGCTGAGGATGAGAATGAGAGACACATGACTAAGATTGCAGTGGCTAAGAATCGTTACAATGGCTACACAGGCCCAGCGTGTACTTTGAAGTACGACATGGAGACTGGACGTATGATGGAGATACAAGATGAGACGCTTTAGTCGAATGAAAGAGGAATCGTTATGAGCGCATGGTTAATCGCTGTAGTAGGAGTAGTCTACACTGTTGTAGCTATTGACCTACTCGTTAAAGGTAACACTGGCTTAGGTATAGCCTTCGTAGGTTATGCTCTAGGGAATGTGGGATTATACTTGGAGGCTGCAAAATGACAGGTACTATACCTAAGTGGATGCAAAGGATGATGGACATTGGAGTTTCTCCAGAAGTCATTGAAGAGAGAGCTAATCGTAGACGCATCAAGGAGCGTGAATGGGCTCAGAGGAATAGAGACATCAAAGCTGCACATAAGAGAGCTTATAGAGCTAAGAAGAATCAAACTTTAGAGACTGTATCAGGATCTGCTGGAGTAGCTATTAAGTATACCTACCGACCTAACTGGAAGGAAGCTCCTGTGTATCAATGTACTGAGTTGAACTATAGAGGGAAACAAATATCATGAATGATAAAGATGAAGCTCTTAAATTAGCATTGGAGGCGTTGAAAGAAAATAGGGCATGGCTTGAAACCGATGCGCCAACCGAAGTTTGGGAAAAGAACAATGAAGCCATCACCGCCATTAAAGCCGCACTATTGTCACGAAGTGACGGAGAAGCGAAGGATGAACCTGTTGCGTGGATGCGAGAGGATGGAACTTTACATTTTGCGGATAAAAATATTTTTTATGTTGGACAACCTTTCTACACCACCCCACCACAGCGCACATGGGTGGGGCTGACGGATAAGGAAAAACATTTGTTTAGCTCATGGCTAGACCATAAAACAGATGACGAGGTTTTTACAGTTATTGAAGCCAAACTCAAGGAGAAGAACACATGAGCGAAAGTTATCTTATTTTTTTAGCATTGTGCTTTATTGCAGGTGTATTGATTTCAAAGTAAGGAGGAACAAAACATGATTCATACTGACGAAGACGATGAGTTTGAGCGTATTGCACGAGAGAATGCTATGAAGTCAGGACAGCCATACTTCTTTGATGGCGTGTATGTGTCTGTATCTCAGCGTAATCAAGTGATTGATGAGGTAGCTGAGTGGTTCGAGACCAGATATGGTGCTCCCTACTTAGCAGAGATAATCAGGGGAATGAAAAAATGATTGACTTAGATAAGATAGCTGGTAGAATGCTTGACTTAGAAACGAAGTACTATGAACTTCAAGATAAGTATCAATTACTGATCCATCACTACGAAGACTTGAAAGCTGAATATGAAGCGTATTGTGTTAGACATCGAGACAACATTAGATCACAACACGATCTGGATGGTAGTCACTAAAGACATTGATACTGGAGAAGTTAACGTATGGAAAGCAGCAAACAGCCTCGTGGAGTATTTAAAGGACACTACGTTGATAGTAGCCCACAACGGCATAAGCTTCGATTTCCCGATACTCAATCGGCTATGGACTACGAAGATTCGCTTGAGCCAAGTGTACGATACACTGATAGCGTCAAGGTTGTTAAATCCCTCAATAGAGAACGGGCACAGCTTAGACGCTTGGGGCGAGAGGATGAAGGCACTCAAGAAGGTTGACTACAAAAGGATCTGGGAATGGTTAATGAACAGAAAAGAGGAGTATAAAGGTGAGTGCTTCAACGTTCCTCATATGGCTCTTCTGGAGTATTATTGCATTAGGGACGTTGAGGTCACTTGCAATCTTTATAAGCATCTTACTGATGAACTCACTAAGAAAGGCTTTTCACAAGAAAGCATTGATCTTGAACATAAGGTAGCTTCTATCATAGCTGAACAGGAACGTAATGGCTTCAAACTTGACTTACCCTTCGCAACCTGCTTACTTGCTGACATCAAAGGAAAGATGGCAGGAATATATGAACAGATGCAAGAGAGATGGCCTCCAGTCATCACTCCAAGGTTCCACAAGACCCATGGAAGACCCATCCAAGATTCCGTTGATACTTTCAACCCCGGAAGTAGGAAACAAATCGGAGAGAAGTTGATGGAGTTAGGATGGAAGCCTAAGGAGTTCACTGAGAAGGGTCAACCTATTGTCGATGAGACAGTACTAGCTAATGTCACTAAGATTCCTGAGGCTCAGATGATTGCTGAATACCTGATGCTACAGAAACGAGTAGCTCAGATTGAAAGCTGGTTAGAAGCTGTAGGTAAGGACGGTAGAGTTCACGGTAAGGTTATCACTAATGGGGCTGTATCTGGAAGAGCTACTCATAGCTCACCTAATATGGCTCAAATACCTGCTACGAGGTCAGTATATGGTAAAGAATGTAGAAGTTGTTGGACTGTTGAGGAAGGTAATGTACTTGTTGGTACAGACTTGTCTGGTATTGAGTTGCGTTGCTTTGCTCACTATCTTAATGATCCTGAATATTCAAATGAGGTTGTAAATGGAGATGTCCACACGAGAAATCAGAATGCATTTGGAGTCGCTACGAGAGATCTTGCCAAGACTGTGCTCTACGCCACACTCTACGGTGCTTCACCGGGTAAGGTTGGTACAATTATTGGTGGTTCAGAAAAGCAAGGGAAAAAGATTATTGATAATTTTCAACGGAACGTCCCAGCATACGCTGCGCTTAAGAAGAAAGTATCTAAATTCGCTGCAAAAGGGTGGATACCGGGTCTTGATGGACGTAGGTTGCAGATTAGATCTGAGCATAGCGCACTTAATACACTCTTGCAGTCGGCAGGAGCGATTATCGCTAAGCAATGGATTGTGTGCTTTCACAAGGAGCTCAAAGCAAAAAAGATACCATTTAAGCTCGTAGCGTGGGTTCATGACGAAGTCCAGATTGAAGTTCCTGAAAAGTATGGTATAATAGTAGGTGAGATTGTAGTTAAAGCAGCAGCTGATGCAGGTGAAATTCTAAAGTTTAGATGTCCTGTAGGAGCTGAGTTTAAAACTGGAAAGAATTGGTATGACTGTCACTAAATATCCTAACGGGTACTTTAAAGATAAGAGCTGTAAAACTTGCGGTAATGTCTTTACACCTACTAACCCATGCAATACATACTGTAGTGTAGAATGTAGAGGAAAGAATTCTTACTACAAACGAAATTATGGTATTGATGATAACGGCCTATCTAAGATGAAGAAAGACCAAGATAATAAATGTTACTTGTGTTCTTCTGAAGGATTCTTAATAGGTAAGAATAATCACAATGAGAAACTAGCTGTTGATCATGATCATAAGACAGGTAAGGTTAGAAAGCTTTTATGTCATAACTGTAATCGTGCTCTAGGTTTATTTAAAGATAATCCAGAACTTATGAGAAAGGCTGCTACTTATGTCGAAGATCATAGAGAAGAATCAAATCCTATTTAACGTTGAAGGAGACACTTTCAAGGTTAAGATAGGTGAGGATCTAGATCTTGAAGAGGTATATACAGTGTTGGCTTCAGCATTGGTATACTTAGAAGATCTAGCTATGGGTAATATGGCTCACCCACAATCAAACGAGCTACACTAAAGAGGACTAAAATGGTATTTAACATTGAACCTAATGAAGCTGCTTTCATTGTTCGTGTGATTGGACAACTTCCTACTGAGTCAGGTGCATTCCCGTTGCATCAGAAGCTGGTGGAACAATTCCAAGCACAAGAGAAACAACAAGAAGTAGCCCCTGTAACAGCTGAGTAAACTTAAACATTAAAGGAAAATGAAATGAGTATTGATAGCATCAAACCCGTAAAAGTCGCTGGTGAACTGTACTGGAGTAACTGGATGAAAGAGTACAACAAGAAGTTCAACGAGGCTAACGATAAGTATGAGTGCACATTGGGACAGTTGAGCGATGCAGCCTGTGCTAAGTTGGAAGAGCTTGGTATTAAGTTGAAAGATAAAGACACAATGGGTAAGTATATTGTCGGTAAGTCTAAGTTCTTATTTGAGCCTGTCGATGAAGAGGGTAATCCTGTAGATATCTCTAAGATTGGTAACGGTACTAAGTGTTATGCATTGGTGTCCTCATACCGCCACAAGATGTCAGCTAAGTTTGGTGCTGCACCATCAATTAAGAAGCTGGTGATCACTGAATTGAAGGTGTACTCTCCAGAGGGTGCTGAGGAACAAGAAACAGCGGATGATGTCCTCTAATAGGCCTACTGAGGCTATTGTAGATGCTGACTTTTTAGTATATAAAGTTGGCTTCTCCAATGAGGACGAAGAGGAACGGTGGGCACTAAATCGACTCACAGAGTGGTTTACCGACATAATCTATATGCGCTTGAAGTGTGATGACTACAGAGCTTGGATTACAGGTAAAACTAACTTTAGATTCGAGGTAGCTACCACAGTTCCTTACAAGGGGAATCGTAAAGATGCTCCTAAGCCTAAGCACTACGATGCCCTTCGTAAGCATCTAATGAAGCTAGGGGCTAAGATGTCAGAGGGTGAAGAGGCTGATGACGCTGTAGGTATTGCATCCACTGAAGGTAACTACTGGATAGTGCATGTAGATAAAGACCTAGATCAGTTACCCGGCTGGCATTACAATCCTGTAAAGGATGAAGAATACTATGTTACTGAGTTTGAAGGCTTGTACAGTTTCTACAAACAGATACTGACAGGTGACAGAGTTGATAACATAGAAGGTATCAGAGGTATTGGCCCTGTAAAGGCTGATAAGATATTGAAAGACTGTACAACTGAAAGGGAACTATATGAAGCTTGTATCAAAGCTTATGACGGCAATACTGACAGGGTACTGGAGAACGGTAAGCTCTTATGGCTAAGAAGGAAACCAAACCAGATGTGGCAACCTCCTTCAGTCTCGCAGGAGCTGTCTGGACTGTAGAGTTTGTTAGCTACTTAGATGATATGGGTAAGTGTGATCCTGAGAAACAAGCTATATCAATCCGAAGTGGCATGAACAAACAAGCTACTGAGCAAACCTTCTATCATGAGTTAGTGCATGCCGTTATGTTTACAATGGGTAAGCTAAACCACGATGAAGAGTTTACAGATGCCTTTGGAGCCTTGCTGCACCAGTATCAAAGGACTAGGGTAGTATGAGCAACAAGAGGAAGCCACTTACAGTCAGACAGGTAGCTTTAAAGCATGGCTTTAGATCTGGCCTAGAAGACAAGATAGCTGAGAACTTAACTAATCTAGGCATTCCATTTGAGTATGAGAAGCTAGTGATTGATTATGTACAGCCTGCCAAGTCTAGAAAGTACACTCCTGACTTTGTACTTCTTAACAACGGTATTATCATTGAGAGTAAGGGAAGATTTGTAACAGCGGATAGACAGAAGCACCTAATGATTCAAGAGCAGTACCCTGAGTTAGATATTAGGTTTGTCTTTAGTAACTCTAAAGCTAAGCTTTCAAAGCTAAGTCAGACAACATACGGTATGTGGTGTGATAAGCATGGGTTCAAATTCGCTGATAAAGATATTCCTGTGTCATGGTTAAATGAACCTAAGAAAGGAACTAAATGTGTTAAATAAACTTATACAAGCAGTTGAGAATTCACAGGAAGCTAAGAATGCTTGGTATGACTTAGCTGACGCTATCACTGTAGAGACTCTTAAAGAGACCTACCTAAACACTATCAGCGGTGGCTTCAGCAGTGATCCTCAAGACATCGTGGAGAACTTAAAAATCAATAGAGCTATTGCTACATGTTTGAGATACTTCATGTACAGACCTGATGCTGAAGAATTCTTGAAGGAGGCTGAGAGTGAACGTAGATCTGATTAAAGAGCATGAAGATGGTAGTGCCACTTTTCAGTTTGACTTAACAGCTGATGAAGCTCAAGCACTCTTAAGCTACGGCATACTAGAGGCTATCAAAGCTGGTATACGTAGTGGAGATAAACTAACTGTTGAAGGAGTTGATCTTGAAGATACTAGTGATACCTGACTGTCAAGTTAAAGAAGGTGTACCTTTAGAGCATCTGACATGGGCTGGTAAAGCTATTGTCGATTACAAACCTGATGTAGTTGTTAATCTAGGTGACTTTGCTGACATGCCAAGCCTTAGTAGCCACGACATCAAAGGTAGTAAATACTTTGAAGGTTTACGCTACAAGAAGGATGTTGAAGCTGCTAAGGAGGCCATGAAGCTGTTACTGGCTCCTCTTAGGGAACTTCAAAGGTCACAGAAAGTAGGTAAGCACAAGGTATACAAACCTCGTATGGTGATGACTCTAGGGAACCATGAGAATCGTATTGATAGGGCTGTTAACAACAATCCAACTCTAGAGGGATTGATCTCAACCAAGGACTTAGACTATGAGAAAGATTGGGAGGTTCACGGGTTTCTCCACCCTGTTTTTATTCACGGTGTGGGGTTTAACCACTATTGGCCTGTTGGAGCCATGGGGAGACCTGCCGGAGCTGCCAGTGCTATTATTAATAAACTTCATATGTCTTGCGTTGCTGGCCATCAGCAAGGTAAACAGATCGCCTACGGTAAACGAGCTGACGGTAAACCTATATGCGCTATTATTGTTGGAAGTTTTTATCTACACGATGAGTCGTATATGGATCAACTAAGTAACAGACACTGGAGAGGTTTACTTATGATGAATGAAGTACAAGATGGACACTTCGATGAGATGTTTTTAAGTGTTGAATATTTAGGGAGGAAATATGGAAACAACAACATGGGATAAATGTAGAACTTGTTTCTATAAAGAATTAGATGGTGGTATTCATCCTTGTAATGACTGCTATGAGGGAGAGAAGTGGGTTCCTCGTAGTATGTACATTCAAGAAGCTGCTAAGCCCTTAAGTGAAGCTATTAAGGAATGGGTAGATGTTAAGGAAGAGGATCAGGAAGACATTGTTAACAAACCTAAACACTACACTGAGCATCCCTCAGGTATTGAATGCATCCAAGTTACAGAACACATGGGCTTTAACTTAGGTAATGCAATTAAATATATCTGGCGTTGTGATCTGAAGAAAGATGCTATTGAAGACCTTAAGAAGGCTAAGTGGTACATTGACAGAGAGATTGATAAACGTGAGCGGAGCAACGAATGTGAACGCAACAATAACATTTGAAGAACTGAAAGAGGCTCTCAAACGTTTAGATGAGGTCTCGCTCTTGGAACTGCTAGGACTCCAGAGTGATGATCTTGTCGAAAGATTTGATGACATCATTGAAAAGAAACAAGAATACTTAATAAAGGAACTAGACTAATATGACAATTATGACACCATACCAAGAGTACATCGGTAAAAGCCGTTATTCACGCTACTTGGATGATAAAGGCCGTAGGGAACACTGGCCTGAGACTGTGGCACGATACTTTGACTTCATGACTAAGCAGTTGAAGACTAACCATAACTATGACTTTACTCCAGCTTTGCGTGAGGAGCTACAAACTGCTGTGACTAACCTTGAAGTAGTACCTTCAATGCGTAGTATCATGACAGCTGGTGATGCTTTGGAGCGTCAGAACATTGCAGGTTATAACTGTTCATATTTGCCTATCGATGATCCTAAGGCATTTGATGAGGCCATGTATATTCTTCTGTGTGGCACAGGTGTAGGCTTTAGTGTGGAGCAAAAGTATGTATCTAAGTTACCTGAGATTCCAACTGAGTTGTTTAATAGTGGTACTATCATTAACGTTAAGGACTCCAAAGAGGGATGGGCTAAAGCGTTACGACAGGTTATCGCCTTACTGTATGCTGGCGAGATTCCGAAGTGGGACGTATCTGCTGTACGACCTGCAGGTGCTAGACTCAAGACCTTCGGTGGACGTGCCAGTGGCCCTCAACCTCTTGAGGACTTGTTCAAGTATGTTGTTAATAAATTCAAGCTTGCTGCGGGACGAAAACTTACAAGCTTGGAAGCTCACGACATCCTCTGCAAAGTTGGCGAAGTTGTGGTGGTCGGTGGAGTGCGTAGATCGGCTATGATCTCATTGTCTGACTTGAGTGATGATCGTATGGCTCACGCTAAAGCTGGTAACTGGTGGGATGGTAATGGTCAACGTGCCTTGGCTAACAACAGTGCAATCTACGAAGTTAAGCCTGATGTAGGTAAGTTCATGCGTGAGTGGTCAAGTATCTATGAATCACACTCTGGAGAGCGAGGTATCTTTAATCGTTATGCAAGTGAACTTCAAGCAGCTAAGAATGGACGTAGGGAGTTGGGTAAAGAGTGGGGTACAAACCCTTGCAGTGAGATTATCCTTAGACCTTATCAATTTTGTAATCTGTCTTCTGTTATTGTTCGGAGCAGCGATAGTGTGGATACTCTACGGAATAAGGTGCGCTTGGCTACTATTCTGGGGACTTTTCAATCGACAATGACTCACTTCCCGTACCTTCGTAAGGTGTGGCAGACTAACACTGAAGAGGAGCGTTTGTTGGGCGTGTCAATGACAGGTATCTTGGATAATGTATTGTTGAATGACCCTGATAACGCTGAATTACCAGCTATCTTGGAAGGACTTAAGAATGTGGCTATTGATACTAACGCTGAGTTTGCTGACGCTATTGGCATTAATCGAAGTGCTGCCATTACTGCAATTAAGCCCGAGGGCACTGTCTCTCAGCTTACAGGCACTGCTAGTGGCATCCATCCTCAGCACAGTCAGTACTTTATTCGTCGTGTACGGTCTGATAACAAAGACCCTCTGACTGACTTCTTGAAAGCTCAAGGGTTCCCAGCTGAGCCTTGTGTTATGAAGCCTGAGAGTACTACGGTGTTCAGCTTCCCAATGCGAGTTGAGAAGGGTGCTGTACTGCGTGAGGACTTGAATGCTATTAAGCACTTGAGACTGTGGTTGTTGTTCCAGCGTCACTACTGTGAACATAAGCCATCAGTGACTATCTCAGTGAATGAGAATGAGTGGCCTGAAGTTGGAGCTTGGGTATGGAATAACTTTGATGAGATTACAGGTGTGAGCTTCCTACCGATGGATGGAGGTACATACAGACAAGCTCCTTATGAGTCCATGAATGAGTTTGAGTATCACGACATGGTGTCTAGAATGCCTTTAGGTATTGACTGGGATAAGTTCATTGAACGTACTGACAATGTTGAAGGCTCTCAGACATTAGCGTGTGCTGCAGGCGGATGTGAGATCTAAGATGATCACAGTTTACACAAAGGATAACTGTCCAGCTTGTGTATCTTTAAAGGCTACTCTCACACAAGAGGGTAGACCTTTTAAAGAGATCAAGATAGGTAGAGACATTACAAGGGAAGACTTTATGAATCAGTTTCCAACAGTTCGTACAGTCCCTTACACAGTAGTTGAAGGAGAAGCTAAATGACATTAGAGTTTGAAACTAAAGCGGGTCTAGTGTTTGGCTTAGAAGCTGATCAACTATTCATCATGGACGAGAATGACATCATGACTGAAGAGCCTGTACCTGTTATCTATCTGCACATAGGATTCTTAACCTTAGCGTTTATCCTAGACTAGCAATAACAAGAAAGCCCTCTAGAGCTAATAACTCTAAAGGGCTTTTCTATTGGATACTTAAAACTTAGTACTGTATACTTAAGCAAATGCTCTAGTACCTTGTTTATCGATAATCAGTGCTTGCTTTCTAGGTTTAGCCTCTGGTGTGTTAGGAATACTTATATGAGTCCACCTGTCAAACTCTCGTATGATCTGATCATATTCTAGACCTGCATCAATGATAGTCCTGACAACCTGATCTGGGGTTAATTGAGGTACTCTGATGTCCACAGCACAACCACTACGATGCTGGCTAGTATCTTTAGAGCCAACAGCGTCATTGACTTGCTTACTTCTAAAAGCTGAGTTAACCATGACTGGTCTTCCTCCAAGCACTGTCTTGACCTCTTCGAGGAAGGCTGCAAGTCTTCTAAGGTTTGCAAGTTCTTGTTCATTGGGTGTATTATCAAACTGTCTGTGATCTGTATGAGTTAACTCTTCAAGAGTAAAGTGTTTAGTAAGGTTCATTATTTCTTAACCCTATCTGCAATCTTTTCCATTGTGCGTCCACCAAAGTAGAAGGACATTACTAGCATTCCCCACTGACCTAGAAGCTCCACATAAGCACCACGAGTCTCATACTCAAAGATAGATGCAATTGCAAAGCCTGAATAAGCTGCTAACAGGAACACTAGAGTTAATGGACGTATATTCTTAGACATCCATGAGTCACTAGCCATATCAGCTTGCATACGCTGTGTCAGATTGTTCTGTTCAGTCTCATAGAGTTTAGTTTCATTAGCCATCTTAGCTAACTCACCCTCTTGAGCCATCCTCTGTAGTTCTAACTGAGCTTTAGCTTTCTGTTCAGGATCTGGTATAAGTTTATCAATTAACTTACTACCTACATTTAAAAGTGCATCTAATGCAAACATGTTTAATCTCCTTCTTACTATACGTATTTATCAAAGTGCCTAGTATTATTAAAAGTCTCTATCTCTATAGTAGTTTGATAAGCCCTTTTGTTATATAACTCTAAAGCATATTCCTCAATAGCATCCCTTACCTTCTGAGCTTTAACTGCCTCCCTGTACTCATATTCAAGTCTCTCAACTCTCTTCTCAAAAGCTATTGACTTTACATCGTGTGTGTCAGGGAAGACAAAGGGATACCATTTGTGTAACGAGGAGATCACTTCTTAGACTCCCTTAGAGTAGCCTTAGCGTGTTCGTGAATAAGTTTCTGTCTTAGTTCTGCACTATCAGCAGTACCTGCCCAACTACCTAGGTTATTCCATATATCATTCAACTCATAAGTGGTACATTCGTATATTGAAAGTATTCTTAAGAGTTGTTGATGTCGCTCTGAAGGATTATGGACATATTGAGATATTAAGTAAAACTCTCTAGCGCAGTTAGTAGGAGCTACTTGAGCTGACGCTAACAGCCCTATGATTAGTAGGGCATATATTAGCTTTCTCATGATTACTCAGCAAACTGCTGTACTGGCTGTCTTTCACTCAAACCAAGTTCACCAGTAACTACAGGTGCTAGACCACCAAAGATACCTGCAGAAGCTGTATTCTTAGCTAGTTTATTAGCTATCTTTAAAGCCTTTTTTATACCTTGTTCAGAAGTATCATTTAAAGCTTTCAACAACTCAGCAGCATCGGCAACAGCTCCGGGATTCTTTAAGAATTCTTGTATCTCTGTAGCTTCAGCTTTAGTAGCCTTGTTTTGTACGAACCGACTAAACAAAGTAGAAGCTTTGTAGAATGTGCTTTGTACTTGTTGTCTGATAAGGGATGCAGCCTTAGCAGGATCTGTACCAAACTCACGCTCAAAGCCAGTCTGCTGTGTCAGTGTCTGGTTAACTTTACTACGCAAAGGGAACTGTGCAAGTCTCTCAGCACCTTCTAAAAGATCCTTAACTGTCTGTGAGTGTTCCTTACCAAACAAACTGTCAAGTGCTTTAGCGTTATCAGTGTAGAAAGCTAGTTTATTAGGACTGTTTAAACCAATCTCTAATATAGTACTCTTTAGTCCGTTACGCAATGAAGTATCTGATCCAGCCATTCGAATAAGCCTATTCATATCTTCAGGAGTCTTTAAAGCATTGTTTACAAAGCCTTCAAAACCGCCTTTAGATCCATAAGCTTCAGACCAAACATTAGCAAACTTTTCAACAGAGGCATTCTTTTGTTCATCAAGAATGCGTGCTCTATTAACACTTAGTCTTTCTACATTACCTGCTAAGCCTTGAAGTCTTTCTTTTAAGCCCGGTACTTGATCAATAGCTGCACTGTTCTTCTTAATGAAGGATGTTAAAGCTGCAGGGTTAACTTCCAGTGTATTTTTATTAACAATACCATCTGTCTGTGAAATACGCATTAAGAAAGCATCTTCAATGATCTTTAAAGCTTCAGGAGAGTTATCCGAAGCTGCTAAGATTTGACGTACAGCTGAAGGCTTGTTTGTAAGCATAGGAACAACAGACTCAACAAATCGAGCCCTATCAACAGACACCACACCTGCCTCACTAAATGGCATTCCTACTTTAGCTGCAAAGTCTTTATCTGCTTGTTTATAAGGAACTGAAAAAGATTCAGGCATTGTTGCAATAGCATCATCTAGTTGTCGTTTAAAACCTGACAAAATACGAAGCTGATCACGATCCTGAGTATCTCCAATGGCTTTATTAACAGCTCTTTTTAAAGAATCTACATCACTAACAGATACGTTTTGAAAAGTACCTTCAGCTGATCTTACAAGATTAGGGTATTTCTCAGCAAACTTACTGCTTGTAGGTGTTTTCTTAGGTGCAAAAGCTCTCTCAACTTGTGCCAAAAGTCCGGGGAACTTAGTAAAGACATCCCCAGCTTTCTCTTGTTTAATGTAATTCCACATCACAGCAGCTACCTGTGATTCCATTTCAACACCTTCTTTTTTAGCCTCACTTAATAGCGGTGTATAAACGTTCTTAGAGAAGTCTTCACGTACAGCCTTTTCTTTAGCTGACAACAAGTTATTAATACGATTACCAATATCTTCTTTATCTGTAGATACATTTAAAGTATCTTCAGTTAGTTCCTTAATACGGGTATCGATAGATTCAACAGTACGGTTCTGATTAGCTATACGCATTTCAGCTGCTGTCTCTCTACGGAAGTTCTCAAGCTCTGCCTTTTTAGCCTCTACTTGAGCCAAAGCTTCAGCATTCTTAGGATCACCAGCAAGTCTACGTTGTGCTTGTTTAACAGCCTCTATAGCTTCTTTCTCTTGGTTAGCCATGAAAGCTGTGAAGGAAGCATTCTCACCACGTGATGTCTGAGAAGTTACCAAACCACTCAATGTTGTATCGCCTTTAGAAGCGGCTGTAACAGGTAGTTTTACACCTGTAGATGCTTCAATTTCCTTAGCACGTGCAAGGTCAGCAGATAAGCTAGGATTAGCTTCCATAGCTTGAGATAAACGACCACGAGCACGCACACCTCCGGCAGCTGCCGATACTTCATCAACAATGTTACCGGTTTTAGCTTGGAAAGCACCCAAGGCCATTTCAGGTACATTACGAGCAACTGTATTAGCAAACAGACCTGAACCTAAACCACCTACAAACTCACCTACAGGTCTATAAGGTTCTCCAAACTTTTGAGCAACTTGTTGACCGGTCTCACCGCCTACAACACCACTAGTAGCTCCAATAACCCCTTCAGCAGCCAATGCACGGCCTGACTGAGGCAAGAATGCTTTAGCCAAGTTAGCTGTATAAGGTGCAGCTCTACCGCCTTGTGTTGCAAGTTGCAAACCCCTAGCTCCAGCAGCTAAGACAGGAACTGCCATAGCGCCTGTTAAAGCATTCTGAAAGGTTCGCTGACCTGCTGACATTTGAGGTTGCGCTGGAGGAGCCGGTGCATAACCTCCTGTTGGAATAGCTTCAGGGCCTGTTGTAGGTCTAGAACCTCCTAAGTCAGCTGCAATCTCATCAATCTCATCATCAGTTAGTTCTTTATCTACAATAACAGGCTTACCGTTAATAATGTACTTCATTACTTATCCTCATTTGCAACATAGTAGGTAACTCCACTCTTAGTGGTTCGTTTAGTTCCTTCTGGTTGTTTTGACCCTCTTAATGTAAAGACCTCTTTAATTTGCTCAGGCTTGTACAAACCGGACAACTCAGCTGTGCGCTGTGTCTGTTTAATTTCATTATTCTCAAGAGCTTCATTCTTTTTCTTGATAATCTGAGCAAGTTGTTTTAATCTACGTGTTGTATCTGCTGTAGGTGTACCTGTTGTTAATCTTGAAGCAACATCTGATACCATACCAATTAACGAAGGATCACCACCAAAAGCATCTACGTCAGCTTTAGAGATTTGTTGCTCTCCAACAGCCTTAGCTAACTGGCGTGATAAGGCCGAAGAGGAAGCAAAGTTATTTGTCTTAAGAACATCGTCAGCCAGTGCAATAGCTGAATCAGCAGCATTAACAGCATCACGATAAGGTTTTAATGTAGTGTTAAGATTCTGACGAAGACTCACAATATCACCAGTGCCTTTTAAGCCGGGGATCTCATTAACAATCTTAGTTCCTTTACCTTCTCCTTCAGCTTTAATCTTTGCATCTACTTCAGCACGGGCTTTAGAACCTACAGGAAGAGAGTCTCTGTACTCTTGTAGTTTCTGAATCTCAGTTAAATTAGGCTTATCTACCCATTCTAAGTCTTGAGGATCTTCAGAATCTTTAAACTTTTTCAAACTAGCTGGTGTGACTTTACCTACAGCAGAGCGTAAGAATTGCTGGAAAGGATCTGCAGCAGTTTTCTCATGCTCACGTTGCTTAATCAATGCATTCTCAGAACCAATCTTAGCCTTAGACAACTCCAAAGCATCAGCACGTTGCATGACTTGGAAGCCCAACTCAGGGTCTGTGCCTTGAAGAGCTGCAGCCATTTGACGCAAACCTTCAGGAGTAGTAGTATCATACTGTGAAGCCATCTGTCTAAGCATAGTAGCTCTACGGATTGCAGGATCTTGTACATCCGCACCCATAGCACCAGCTAAGCCACGACCTAGATTGCTAGTGTTCTTAAAGATGTTGTATGAAAGCTGTTGTTGAGGAGACATAGTAGCAAACTGCATAGCCTTTTGTTCAGACAATGCTCTTTGCATTTCCTCAGGAGTACCCATGCCTCCAAATAAACCTTGTGGTAGTGTTGCCATGTTATTCCTTAAGGACGATATCCAATAGACTGAAAGTAAGGGTTAAAAGCTGTATTAGCATTGGCTGATCTAGCCGCTGTAGATCCTGTAAGGCCACCAATCAATTGACTAATAGGATCTGTTAAACCACCTACAATAGCATTGTTTCTTTGTAATTGTTGCTGGGCTACTTGCTGAGCTGCAGCATTCTGAATGTTAGCCGCAGCTGTGGATGCTGCTGTGATTGATGAACCTAAACCAAGTCCTTGAGTCAAAGCATTCAAGCCTTGATTCTCTAAGCCTGTAGCACCTGCGATATAGTTAGTATAAGGAGCCAAAGCTGCACCTTGTAAACCATAGCCTGTATTCTGCAGACCTAAACCACTAGACATCAATCCTTGACCGAACTGTACCTGCTGTTGTCCAGCCTGTTGAGCCTGTCCTGCCAACTGCGCATCCTGCTGAGCCAATGCATTGTAGTAAGCAGCCATCTGAGGATTAGCAGCTTGTAAGCCTTGAGCGCCAGCTGTATAACCCTGTGCAGTGCCGCCAGTAGCTAGACCTAAACGACCTTGCTGCTGTTGTTGGTTAGTCAGTTGAGCCAGTTGCTGTTCACGACCGGGAGCCAGTAGTTGCTGCTGCTGCGACATGAACTGCTGAGCTGCACCCTGAGGTGTCTGAGCTACATACTGCTGACCTAGGTTGAATAGGCCTTGACCAGCTTGAGTAATACCTGCCTGTTGAGCTTGAGCCTGTTGAGCTTGACTTAAGCCAGTACCTGCCAAGCCCATCAAACCTTCACGCATAGCTGCAACATCAGGAGCTACTTGATAGCCAGCACCTGTGAGTTGTCCTGTAGCAGGATCATACTGGAAGCCTGACTTACCAAACCTTGTAGTGATTCCTACAGGTCTGAACTGTGCAGCTTGTGCAGCTTGATTAGCTGCGTTAGTGGTAGCATTAGCAGCTGTGTTAGCAGCATATACGCTACCTGCAGTGCCCAGCAAAGGGCCAATTAAATCTGTCCAATCAGCCATTTTAGTATGTGCCTCCGTCAAGTGTTCCTGTAAATGATCCTGTCATAGTGATGTCCACTGCTGTCAGAGTCCCTGTGAAAGAAGGATTAGCTTTATCAGCTTTAGAGTTAACTGCTGATTGAATAGCACTAAACTCAGTATCAATTTCAGTGCCTTTAACAAGCTTTGAAGGGTTCCCCGTTGATAGGGAGTCCTTCACTGCAAAGTCAGTAGCCTTGGTATAATTAGACATTATCGTGTCCTTCCTGCTTTAACATAGCAATCTAGTTTCTGTAATGATATTTCAAAGTTATTAATATCTGTCTCAAGTCCAAGCTGTACTACATTGCCTGAACCACTTGCGTTAATCTTCTGATTATCGTAGACAACACCAGCTGTGTATTGTCCAATGTTATACTCAGATATACCGTATTCAGCTATTGAGATATTACCAAGTTCAACTACTCTTGATATATAACTAGGACTGAAATCAAACCCATACTTAACAATTACATCAGCTCCGTTACCACCTACAAAGGTCATGTTAATCTTCTTAAGGATCTTCAATGATGTAGGAGAACCAAAGTCAAAGTAATTAGTATAATATTTTAACTTATAAGTACTAGTGTTGTCAAGTGAATTCTGATATTTTCCAATATAACTTTCTTGTCCTAGCAATAATTCCTTACTACGGGTGTAAAAGAAAGCTGTAGGAGTGATATTATCCCACGTTGTAGTCTTAGCTGCACCGTTAGGTAACTGTCCACGCATATCAAAACAATAGACAGTATTAGTTGCAGGGAGAGACAATAAATAGAAGGCATCCTTGTCTGAATATACCGATCTAATATTAGCTGCTGTCTCAGAACTTAAATCATCTATTAAAGCATCCTTAACATTCAAGCTAATCTCTCTCATAGGAGCTGACTTCTCTTGAATAGTTCTCATCAAGGATCTAACACCAGTATCTGACAGGAAGACAATATCACTACCAGTCTTAGCTACGGAGTCCCTAGCAAAGCAACCTACACCTGTAATTGTATCAGAAAGTGTTAAGTTATTAGGATCTGTAGCATTGGCATACACTAATACTTGTCTACGACCAAAGATAATCAAGAAGTTATTATGTGCAGCTAAGGCAATAATCTCATCAGAACCTGCAGGCCACACTTGAGATACATCCAAAGTACCTGAAGTACCTGTATTTAAGACATGACCAGATAGTAAGTCAGAGAACTGTACAGTACTCTTGTCTGTACTGTTATTGGCACTCCATGTACGACCGTAGGCACTGATTACACAGTTGTTACTTTTAACTGTACCTAAGTAACCAGTCTTCTCAGAAATACGCTTATAAGTAGTGGCACTGGTCGCAGGATCGAACACTAGAGGATCATGACCAGCTTGGTAGATGTATAAGCAGCCATTCAACGGAGCCATCTGCCAGTTATCGTCTGTAATGGTAGGAGCTGTGCCGCCACCTCCGTAGGTTAACTCTGTAAGGGTAGATCCTGACAGTTTAAATAACTTACTATGTCCAGCAGCTACAATGTAGGAGTTACCACTGTTATCAATCAACTCACCAATAACCTTAACATTGAAGCCTGTTAAAGCTGCTAAAGTTGAGTGAGCTGGGCTCCATCCCTTACGAGCACCAATACGTCCAAACTTATCAATCACACAATTAGTAGCTACAGTGGCGTAACCATTCTCAAGACTCACTGAAGAGTCCTGAAGGTTCAAACCCATGAAGCCCGGAGCTTGAATAGTTGTCGTTAATAGTTGTTCTGACATTTAAACAGCTTCCCAAGTCATCTCTTCATCGTAGTGATTACGCTCAATAGCTACAGCATCAGCAAGAGCTAATCTGTACATCTGATAGGCCTCTGAAGACAAGACTCCTGAGTCCTCACCACGCTCAGCAATAGCTTTAGAGTGGGCTAACATAGCTACTAGATGTGAAGGAACTAAGATACGATCATTGTCGTTAACTAAGTCAGCCTGAGGGATAACCAAGTTAAAGCGTAGATCATATACACCATTAGGAATTGGATACACATCAACTTGAGTATCACCATTAACATCTACACCGTTGAAGTTGTAGTATGTAGGCTCACCCTTCTGTTGATCTACAATGATGAACTGTCTATTCATCCATCCTGTAGGCCTGTAGTGCATTTCAACTTCTTTAGTCTCGTTGAATACATCAATAGTACGGAAACGAGTACGAGAGCCTACCAGAACATAGTTAAAGATGTCCTCAGTGGTAGTAGCTGTCAGTGTGTCCGATAAAGCATTCCAATCGTAAGCATCCTCAATCTCACGCTTAGCATCATTAACGAACACACCTAACATAGCTGAATAATCAGTATCTGTTACAGAGGATACAACAGGCTCACGCAAGCGTCTGAGCACATTGTTCACAACGTCTAAATACGTAGCCATTTGTGTATTCCTTTACTTTTTATTTCTACCAGTTTTTCTCTTAGCTCTATCAGCTTCACTCAAAGCAATCGCAACTGCTTGGGCTCTTGACTTCACCACAGGGCCGCCTTTACCACTGTGGAGAGTACCTTCTTTGTACTCACCCATTACTTTCTTCATCTTATTCTTAGCTGTACGCTGTCCTCTTGTAGGCATACCTTTCATATACTTTAACTCCCGTGTAGTTTATTATCAATAGCTAACCAAATAGCTCCGAAGAAAGCACCTATAACAATGAGTGGCTTGATAGCTTTAGCGACCCACTCAAGAACTTGAAAAGCACCTGCAGCTGCATTGAATGCCTTTACAACCTCTTGAGTGTTTCTCTCAATACTGTCTACCTTAGCCTCAACAGCTAACAGCCTGTCATAGATATGCTCATGAGTGACTTCTTTATTGTCCATGATAACCTATGACTTACTCAGTCCAAGGCGTACCAGTAGCCTTAACAGGATTCTTCAGCAAAGCAATTTGAGCCGCCAAAGAAGCCTCTGTAGCTGCTTTGTCAATGCTTTCCCACACCCACTCTAGTACAGTAGCTTCTGTGAGATTTGCATAAGGAATGGCAGGAGTGCCTTCAGCCCATGAGACTGTTGCGTAGGCAGAGGCAGAGTGTTCTCCGTCTACTGCTGTGCAAGTCCAATGGGCAACAGAAACGAATCCGTCTGCTGTGTTGCTTTCAAGTGTGTTGATTTTCCAAGTGGTAGTAGTCATTTTGATTTCCTTTAGAGATTAAGGGTGAGATGCTTTGTAGGCATCAAATTCTGCTTTGAGTTCTTGGATAGCGGCAGTCAATGTAGCTACCAAGAATGAGGTGTCAATGCCTTGGTACTTAGGATTGCCTTCAGCGTCAACAGCATCTTTCTCGCCTACTACGGCATCAGGACAAACTTCAGCCAATTCGTGAGCAATGAAGCCTTCACCATTAGAGCCGTCAGCGTTCCACTTGTAAGTGACTGGCTTGAGCAAAGCAACTTTAGCCAATGCTCCTGTCATTGGAGCAACGGTGTTCTTTAGGCGATAGTCGGATGATGTTGCATAGGTTGTGGTAGTGCCGCTTGTTGTAATTGAACCAACAACACCATTTCCATTTGCAAAAGAACAATGAGTAGCAGAAGAAGTGCCATTTATATTGGTATAAATTGCTCTTGTGAAACCCGTTCCGTTAACTGTTAAGCCTGCATCTTGTGAATAAGAATTTCCTGCAACATTGATAGCAAACCGACCGCTTGTGTCTATACGGGCTCTCTCTGTGTTGTTGGTTATAAGCGTGAAAGCCTGATTGTAAAAAGTCCCGACAGTTAAAACTGTATTGTCAACTTGCTTGATTGAAGTTCCATCAAATTGGACAATGCCGCTACTAGCACCCCAAAAGTTCACACCACCACGCACATCAAGTTTATTTCCTGGGCTTGTAGTTCCGATGCCAAGTTGCCCCGAGGCATCCAGAGTCATTGCCTGAGTAAAGGTAATGGAGTTTCCTGCTGTGCCTGATGGGGCTGTGTACCAAGAATGTGCGCCTTGATATTGCTGATACCGAGTTGATGCGGCAGTATTTATGTAAGTCCAAGCATTACTTGAATTTGCAAATGCGTTTGTTCCAACATGAATAATGTCATTCGCATTTGTTTGCGATGCAATAAACCCGCCAACTTGAAATTGCTGCGCTTTCCACACACTTCCCCAAACACTAGGAGTAACTCCCAAGCCTAGATTGCCTGATCCGTCAAGGCGTAAACGCTCCGTGCTATTAGTATTAAAAGCCAAAGAAGTTGCGCCACTAACAGCTAGATATGCGTTAGTCCCGTTATTTCCTAAATCAAAGTTAATGGAGTTGGCTAGTAGCCTGATTTTTGCACCATTGTTTTCGTCTTGAAATATGGCAGTAGCAGTAGAGTTGTTAGCATTAACATATAGCTTTGCAGTAGGACTACTTGTACCAATACCCAAACCTGTGCTGGTTAGGCGCATACCTTCTGTTGAATTTCTACGAAAAATCAAATCAGAATCTGTTGTTGTTTCAAGTAAAGCTGTTCCGCTACTGTTGGCATACATCCGTATTCCACCAACACCATTTCCGTCCGCTTTTACTGTGGCATTTGCATCAGATGCTTGAACCACAGGAGCAATAAAAGTAGTTCCATTAAAAGTAAGCGCAGAACCGCTTGTAACAACCTTAGAGCCGTTTAAATACGCTACTCCGTTAGCAGTACCTCCAGAGAGGGTTACAGCACCAGAAGCGCTTAGAGTTGTAAATGAACCAGCCGCAGCCGCTGTACCACCAATAGCAGGAGGGCTTGCTAGGTAAGTTGAGAAGCCTGTGCCTGATACTGTAGAGGATGCTGACAAAGTAGTGAAAGCACCTGTAGAGGCTGTAGAAGCCCCCACTGTAGTTCCATTGATAGAACCTCCAGTGATTGCTGCAGCACTAGCTTCCTGATTACCCAGACTACCAACAAGCTTAACGACAGTACCACCTGAGTCCTTGGTGTACAGTTTCTTGTCAGTAACGTTAACAGCTAACTCACCTTGAGTCAGTGAGCCAGATGAGGGCACAGAAGAGGCTGTGCTACTGTTCTTTGTGATAATAGTTGAAGTCATTTAGTAAGTCCCACCGTTAATAGTTCCATTGAGAATTGAGTTAGCTGATGAAGCTGCGTCTGTGGCTGATGCTGCAGCTGCTGTGGCTGACGAAGCTGCGTTAGTAGCACTTGAGGCTGCGTTAGTAGCTGACGTTGAAGCAGCCGAGGCACTACTGGCTGCATTACTCGCTTGTGTGCTAGCTGTGCTGGCTGACGATGAAGCTGCTGTAGCTGATGTTGAAGCTGCACTAGCTGAGTTACTAGCGTTAGTAGCGGATGTAGCAGCTTCACTGGCCTTAGTAGTTGCTGTAGTAGCCGAGGAGCTCGCTGAGCTTGCTGAAGAGCTTGCAGAGCTTGCACTAGAGGACGCTGCTGAAGCACTAGAGGACGCTGCTGAAGCTGAGCTAGCTGCATTGGTTGCACTTGTACTGGCTGCTGAAGCACTACTTGAAGCTGCTGAGGCACTACTAGAGGCTGCTGAGGCTGACGCTGCAGCATCACTGACAGATGTACCAATACTTGTTACACTGTTAGCTGCATCGGTAGCTGATGAAGCTGCAGCTGTAGCCGATGATGCAGCCTCAATAGCTTTAGTAGTTGCTGTAGTGGCTGAACTAGCTGCATTAGTAGCCTGTGTAGTAGCTGTGCTTGCCGATGAACTAGCATTGGATGCTGAAGTACTTGCTGAGCTAGCTGATGTGGATGCATTAGAAGCTGAAGTAGCTGCAGCACTAGCGGATGAACTAGCTGCACTGGCTGACATAGATGCATTAGATGCTGAAGTACTGGCTGCAACGGCACTTGCAGAAGCCTGTGAAGCTGCCTCAGTAGCCTCAGTAACTTTCTGAGCTACTAAAGAAGCTTGACTGCTAGCGTCATTCGTAGCATCACCAGAACCTCCCGGGCCTCGATAAATTGACATTACTTAAGCCCCATATTGAGAGTTATACCAGTTTGCAAGAGGTGTAGCAACATCCCTAGGCAGTGCAGGTAGTAACGAGTTATAGTTCTGTTGAATAGCATTGAAATAATCTTGACTATTCAAAGGAATACCCTGTGTAGGCAAAGCACCTACATTCATTGGAGAGCCTCCACCGCCACCAGCCATATTAGAAGCATTGACAGCACCAAACAAACCTGCAGCACCTTTAAGGATATTAGCTATTTGTGATGGTGTAAGGTTGCTTAAAGGATTAGTACTAGCTGGAGGTAATGGTGTAGGCTCAGTAATACCTGTGTTAATCTTAGCTAACTCAGTACCGATGTTAGAACCGATATTAGTAGCTGTATTAATACCTGTCTCACCTAATATTGAAGGAACTGTACCTGCAATACCTGTAGCTAACAGACCACCCTCAGTCACTAAACCTGTAGGTGTCTGATATGTCAAACCTTGAGCTCCACCCATGTCAGGCAAAGGAGCTGGGTTAACACCTGCTAAGGTAGCTATAGCATCTGCAAGAGTTGTAGATGGAGCACCTACATTAATAGTTAATCCTTGTCCACCACCCATGTCAGGTAAGTTAGCTGAAGTACCCGGCTGTACACCTTGAGCGCCACCCATATCAGTCAACGGCTTCATTAGACTACCGTTGTTTAATGAGTAATCAATACCTAGGTCTGCAAGAGTTAAGGCAGGAGGATTAGCAGCAACATCAGGTGTAACTACAGGTTCAGGAGTAGGTGTAATAACCAGTTCAGGAATATTATCCACTACTGATACAGGAGCTTCAGTGACGACAGGAGCCTCAGTGACAATAGGAGCTTGAGGAGTCATGAATGCTTCAGGCTCTACATAGGTAGGTGTAGGCACTGGCGTAGGCTCAACAGGCATAGGAGTCATGAAAGACTCGGGCTCAATATAAGGAGGTGTTGTGACTACTGGAGCTTCTGTAATTGGAGGTAGAGCTACATCTATTGGAGGAGCTTCAATAGCTGGTAAAAAGGTATCAGTTGGAGGAGCTACGTAGGGAAGCTCAGGTGCTACATAAGGTAGCTCAGGAACTATTGGAGGAGCTTCAATAGGTGGGAATAGTGTGTTAGTTGGAGGCGCTTCAAAGATTGAAACATCAGGAGTCATGAATGCTGCAGGATCTACTGTAGGAGTACCTGCAGCATCCACAGGCACTTCAGGAGCTAAGTAGCCTGACAAAGCACCGCCTGCACCGCCTAACAGTGCACCTTTAACTACATCACCGCCTGTAATTGCAGAAGTACCTCCACCTAAGATAGCACCTCCAAGAGCATTAGCAGCTACTTGTGAAGCACCGGAGCCTAGTAAAGCATTACCTAACAAACCACCAGCACCAGTAGCCAACAAAGCCATCTGAATAAAAGGCAGTGCACTTGCTGCATCTGAGCTTGATGCACCAGTAGTATAGAAAACTGGCTTACCTGAAGCATCGAAGTCAACTCGATAGCCTGTGTTACCTTTGCCCTCAAAAGTACCACCAAAGGCGTTACCAGTCTGACGCTCACTATATGTAATCGGTACAGCTTGGTTTGTTAACTTGTTGCCGTAAGTTACCTGTGTGCCGATAGGTGCAGTAGCATAGTCAATGCGACCGCCTTCAGTTTCATATGAACCTGTTTGGACAATGTTAGGGTCAACAGGATTGCCTCGTTGGTCTACATAGCCACCACGACCATCAGGACGGACATCCTCTTGCAAACCAGTTTGTGTGATCTTGCCAAACTGACTAATGTCTGTGATGCCAATGCCAGCCATGATCTTAGCCATGTCTTTAGCGGCTTGTTCAGCGCCTACGCCACCAGTCCACTTAGAAGAATCGCTAGAGCCTAAGATTTGCTTTGTTAGGTTATCAATAACTGATGCCGATGATGGCTTAGTCTCTTGTGCTGGCTGTGCGGGTTGTAATTGCTCAACTGGTGCGTCAGCTACTTGTTGAATAGGCTGGTAAGCTGGTTCAGGCTGGTAAGCCGGCATAGGCTGATAAGCCGGCATAGGCTGGTATACAAACTCAGGAGTAGGCATAACAGCACCTACAGGTTGACCTGTGAACAATGACTCCATCATTTGTGGAGGTAAAGCAGGAGCTGCTACAGGCTCAGGTGTAAACGTTGGTTGATATACTGGAGCAGGTGCTTGAGTAAACATTTCAGGAGCAAACTGCTGTGCAAAGTAATCAATTGCAGGCTGTGATACAAAAGCTGGGGGTGTATATACAGGCTCAGGTGTGTACACAGGCTCTGGCATATACACAGGAGCTGGCGCTGGAGCTACAAAGGAAGGCTCAGGAGTTGATGAATAATTTAACAGATCTTGAAGAGTGAATGAGCCACTATCAAATAAGCCACCACCACCGCCCATGTCTTCAAAGGCGAAGTCGCTTAACATGTTATTCTGGTTAAAAATAGCCATTACTGTTACTCGCCTTTTCTGTATAACTCAAACGTATTAGTAGCTGACATTGAAGATCCAGTCTCAGGTGTAATACGTACTTGATCTCCCTCTTCAAGTACTACATAAGCACCGCCATCAAAGCGAAGGTATTGAGTAGCTGCAATCTGATAAGCATCAACAACTGTAATTTCAGCATTCTGGCTAGAGTCATACCACCAAACACTTACCAGTTTATTGTTACCTGTGTGGTTTGAAATAAAGCAAAGATTCCATTTAGCGTAGTAGCCAGTAGGAACGGTATAGACAGTAGTCTTAGTTCCCGCTGTTAGCAGATTCCCCGTTGATACTGATCTCATTCTTAGCTACCTTCTTACTGTTTGATGATGATGTTGATGGTGTTGTTGGTGCTACTGGTTTAGGAGCTTCTGGAGGTACTTCTGTATATCCTGCATGTTTACGCATCTCAGCAATCTCATGCTCTTGGAAGAACTCAACGGTATTGCCTGATTGATTACACTTAAATTTCATTTGACTGTTAACCTTTCTGATGTACTAAACTTATAATACATTAAAAAGGCTCCCCACACCTTGTGAGTGCGGAGAACCCTTAGTCTACTTAGACGGGAACCACGAGGGCAACGCCACCGTAGTTACGCAACTCAGCGCAACCGTACAAAGTATCAGCAGTGAACAATGTACCGAGGTACTCTTGTTTGTACTGAGTCTGTGAACGGACACCGACTTGCTCAACCAACACCATAGAGTCTTTGTGAGCCATCAAGCACACACGACCGATGTTAGTACCTGAACCGTTAGCTGCGCTGTTAGCGTAGCCAGCATTGGAAGTAACATAGACTGGAACACCGTAGATGTCACCAATCATACCGTTACGGATGCTGTTAGCAGTACCGGCTTCACCAACACTGTTGAAGGTGGTGAACTCAGACAAGCCGAGGATGGTGTTACGCACTGAAGGAGGAATCAAGAAGAAACGATTGTCCATAGGAACATCGCTGTCATCGAGACGCTGAATAGTACGACGGATACCAGCAGCTGTCAAAGCTGAGGCGTTACCAGCGTTGGTGTTAGCTGTGTAGTCGAAAGCTGTAGAGCCATCGCCACCAATGAAAGCACCAGCGTAACGGAAGTTACCTGCACCAGCTGTTGAAACGTTGAACTGTTGACCCAAATTTACCAAGTCAGTATCAACTTGCTTACCCAAAGCATGACCAGCGTCATCAGTGTAGAACTGACGGAGGCTAGACAAAGCTTGAGCTTCCACGATATCCTCGATCAAACGTGAATACTCGTAGTGCTTGTTGATAGCAACTGTAATTTCAGACTCAGTAGCTGCAATCAATGTAACTTGTGTAGAAGCTGCCTTAGCTGAAGCATTGCCACGTGTAGGGACTGGAATGTGAACTACATCACCTTTCTTGCCCTTGAAGCTCATCTTCTTAACTAGGTTAGCTGCAACCAAGCTCTTTTTGTAAGCCGCTACAATTTCATCACTCCATACTTCTGGAATGAACGTTGCTGCGGTCGTACTTGTTACGTGATCTGTACCTAATGCCATTTTAAAAATCTCCTGATGATGATAAATTAATTAAATTACTTCACCCGACCTTCTTGATATGCTGCCATAATTTCTGGTTGTAAGGCTTCATATCGGTCAGGATCTGTCATACGTAGCCGGATAAGGTCGGCACGACGATATGTCTTCTTAGAAGATTCTCCAGTTCCTCCAACATCGACACTAGCTGCTTTAAGGTTCTGTTTGCGGACAGCGTTACCTGCATCAGTAGTTTGTTGTGTCTTAGATGTACGAATCTGTTTGAATGTAGAGATAAGTTCATCAGCTGCATTGAAATCATAATGAGCATCAGCCATAGCGTAGATATTAAGTCTCATTGGAGAAGACCTAACCCACTCTTGAAACTCACCATCGCTTACAATACTTGCAAAGTCAGGATGCTTCTTATTGAGCATTGCTTGTGTCTGAATTTGCTTGAGTTGCAAGGAAGCTTGTTTAGCTGCCAATACATCAGGATGATTCGCAACAGCACGATTAACGTGACTCTGCGGATCTTCAAAGAAGTCGATCTCTTGTGGTGGAATATCCACCGCTTTTGGTTGTGCTTGTTGTTGTGTCTTTTGAGCTAAGCTTTGTTTTAGTAATTCATCCGCTAAGCGTCTAACTTCGCCAACTTCCTGTGCTTGCCTACCAATAAGCTTTTCAGCCTCTTGATGCATGCGTACAATGTCTTCAAGATTCTTCCCCTTGTATTTCTCAGGGATCTCTGTTACATTATTATCAGCAGGTTGTTGTTTCTGTTGTTCGCTTGCTTGGACTTGTTGTTGTTTAAAGTCCTCAGCGTCTAACTCACTAACATTACCTAGTTCCTCATTATGCTCAATTAAAGCCATACCTAACCTTTCCCTGTCCACATATGGATTACAGGATATTTATAAAATAGAATTGGGTTGCCTGATGTTACTCCTTATCGCAGATAAGAATCCTTTAAAGATCCTCACTACGTTGCGGGAATTACTCAGATCCTCTCTTTTGTTCCTGCTTGAGCCTGTCAGCCCTCACAGAAGCCCATTTAGCTGTAGCACCGGGAAAGTCGCCTGATAGAGCGTCTAAACTGATACTTGGAGCTGAAATAAGCCTGATAGCGTCCTTACTACATACCTTACATTTAGCAGTTGTATGCTCGCTATCAACCAGCGATTCAGTTATGTGATCGTTGGGGCACTTAAAGTCGTACAGTCTGTTAGCCATTCTGTAAATCCTCAAATACCTTCTCACACGTAGCCTTACGCCCTAAAACTAATTCAAGAATATCTAACTGTCCCTTACGGAAATATAAAGATTGTGTGTCCGTGACAGTTGATAAGTCGTTTAAACTAGCCTTAATCTCTTCGAAGTCCTCTATAAGGTACTCCCAACCTCTAGTACTCATCGTATTAAAGGTTTCTTCGTAATACTTTTGTAAATCAGGGGCCATTTGGCTTATCCCTCCATTGAATTCTTAAACAATAGTGTTATTGTAGCATAAAAACAACACTTTGTCAAGCTTTTTGTTAACTATTTTATTGTTTCATTGATTTATTGATCATTTGAAGGCTTGCAATGCGTTCATTAGATGCAATATCAGCAGCTTTAAGGTTAACTTGCTTCTCTTTTAGCATCATGTCAGCCAATTTCAAGCGTTTATCGAAGTCACTACTCTGATCGATGTTAGTTGCAGCAGCTTGAATGACCTTAACTCTATGCTCTTCAGGGATCAACTGAGCTTCAACCATAGTTTTCTGAGCTTCAGCTGATTGTTTCTGAGCCTTAGTCTGTAGATCTGCCACTTGAGCCTGTGCCAGTTGCATCTGAGCCATCTGTTGTTCCTGTTGAGCTTTAGCAGCTTCAGGATTAGGCTGAGACATCTGACTCAAAGCTTGCATCAACTCACCACGGTTAGACAAAGAACTGTTCTGTAGGATCCCTTTAAGGATCAAAGGCAGTACTGGAGTGTCAGGGCCTAGTGTCTGTAGCAAACCAATCATCTGTTGTTGTTCAAACTCACGTGCCAAGATACCCAAAGTGGCTGTAGGAATGAACTTCATGTCAACTGAGGGATAACGCTCACTGTCAAACTGCATATAACGGAAGGCAGCTTTGTTAATGAACGGGATCATGAAGTCTTCTTGGAAGTTACTCAAGGTACGTTTGTACTTCTTGATGATACCAGCCATAGCCATAGACATACCACCAGCGCCAGCATCACGAGGAACGTTAGATGGCATACCTGCGCTGTCAACTGTACCTGTAGCCTGTAGCAGCATACGCTCAAAGTTCTGCGCTGCTGCAGCTGCATTGTTATCAGTCTGACCGAACTTGAATGGGAACAAGATCTCAGAAGGTGAACCATTGGTCAAGATAGCCTTACCGGGCTTAATCTCAAACTTAGCACCTCGTGGCAGTCTTGTAGCATCCATGGCAATCATAGGTGCTGTAGTCAAGGCTAAGGAGTCCATGTGAGCACGGAGCTGACCATCAATGGCCTTCTGCATGTTGTAGGCCTTCTCAGCTGTACCACGACCCCAGAAGCGTCCGGGAACTGTGTCATCTTGGTAGGCAACTACTGGACGATCCTTCATCATGTAAGGGTTTGCCTCAGCCTTCAACAAGACTGAATCGTTAGCAATAACGACAATAGCTTCAACAAGGTTAGAGTGTTCGTCAGCTGATGTACCTTCAGCGAACAACTCTTCGTATTCTTCCTCTTCATCGCCTTCAGTTAAATACTCTCTAGGAACTAAACCGTAGTAGGTAATCAACTTAACCTTATCATCTTGATAGGTCTTCAAGTCTTGAGTTACTTCTAAGTCTTCATCTTCGGAGGCTGTGGTAATGCCTACCTTTTTGTAAATGCCTCTTTCAATACCGTCCACAATCTTGTGAATGGATACATACTTCTCGATAGCAACGCCCAAAGCATCGTCAATGGAATCAGCATTAGGATCAATAAGGAAGTTTTTAGGGTTAACTGGTTTGATCTTAACAGCGATACGATCCTTCTCTTGTACACCAATAGCTGCTGCATTGGCAATACCGGGGATAGCCTGAGTAGCTGGAGTGTACTCCTTCTCAGTCTTAACAATGATCTCACCAATACCTGTACCATATATCTCAGCCATCAACTCAATCTGGTCAATAGCTTTCTTAATCTTGTCACGCTTAAAGTCTTCATGCAGTTGAACCTTGATCATTTCAACATCTAGAGGATTACCATCTACATCTTTAACATCATCGGAGATATCGAAGAACTCTCCCTGACCAAAGATAGCTTCCATGATCTCAGCATGGCGAGTCTCAATAGCTTGCTGAGTAGCTGGAGAGATAATACGTGAGCGTTCACTCTCACGAGTCTTATCCTCAGCAGCCCAGATACCTCGGAAGACACGCTCGTATTCCAACCACAAATCCATGTAGTTAGCATCACGATGGTCACGCCAGCGAGTAATGTGCTGAGTTACCCACGAGGTAAGCTCTTTCTCAGCCTCTGTAGGTTCCTCAAATTGAGAGTTACTCTCGTCATCAAATTGGTCGTTAGTTAGAGCCATTGTATTCCTTGTTACCATTTCACCTTGTTAGCCCAGTAAGCCGCTGACATCTTACCTTTAGCTATGTTCTTAGCGTGCCTAGCTTTAAAGGAGTCATTACGTGCTGAACCTTCAGGACTACCTGAGACACCTTGCTGTCCGAATCTGATGGTCTTAACCTGATCACCCTCTTTAGCCACTACAACGTGACTCTTAGTAGGGTGGTTAGGTGTCTTCTTAGGCTTATTAAAGCCACTGACACCAGCTCTTTCAAGTCTAGAATCCTTCATATTACTTACCTTTAGGTTTCTTAGTCTTAGCTGTCTTAGCTGAGTTAATAAAGTCCATCTTAGATGGTGCAGCTTTAGAGCCGGGCTTATTCATCTTCTCACCAGATCCTGCAGCTATACGTTTACGCTTAGCTTGGATGTTTGCATATAAACCATTCTTAGGCATAGTTGTGTTTCCTTAATATCCGCTAATGACATCTAAGACTTCGTAGTCATCATCTTCGTAGTCTTGGTTGTAGTTAGCTATAGCCAGTTGATCGATGTAACTTAAAGCATCTACCAAGTCATCATGCACACCAGCTGTTGGGAACATGATCAGTTGATCTTTAAACTCACTCCAGTCCTCATCCTCATTGAAGGTAATCCTTCCATGCTCCATGCGACCTTGTAAGCTCCAGACAACCCTATCAGTTTTCTTCTTGTTACCGTGAGTTAAGTCCTGTATGTGAGCGTAGATATTATTCTTCCTCATCAAGTCATTCAGGTAGGGCAGTACAGCATTCTTCAATGCTCCTCTTTCAATACCTATGCTTGTAGGTTCAAAGTCTCTGATTACCTTCAAGATGTTAACTGCAGTCTCTCTGATGTCCCACCTACCGTGCTGGATCTTATGCACCCACCAGTTACCGTTATCCTCTAACTTAACAACTGCAATAGCTGTCTCGTCTAGTCTCTTCTTAGATGCACCTGCATTCTTACCTACCTCTTCAAAACCTGCTAAGTCAATAGCTACAATGTAACTACCAAACTGAGGTTCTTCAGCTAGCTTAAACCATTCCTCTTTAAAGACATCAGCACCTGCTGTATCGAAACTAGACAAGTACTCCTGCTTGAATGCAAAGGAACTCAATGTACGCTTTGCAGCCTCAATCTCCTTAGGATCAATAGTCTCATTGTCCTGCGTTGTGAAGTGCCATGACTTCCACTCTTCGTCTGTATTATCCTGTCCTAGATTGAAAGTATCGTAGAACCAGTTACGACCTGATGGCGTACTAATGAATAGAGCTCTACCCTTCTTATCTGACAGTGAAGCTCGAATGATCTTCTGCCATACATCTTCCTTAATAAAGGCACATTCGTCCATCACTACGTAGACTAACGACACACCTCGAAGACTATCTGGGTTATCAGCACCTCTAACTAAGATCTTCCTACCATTGATCAAAGTAATCTCTAAGTTATTTACATGACTTGACTTAATCACAGGCCTACCTAGCTCGTGCAGTAAGTCCCACATAATCGTTCTAGCTTGTCCTAGGGTAGGTGCTATGTACATCACAGCTGAACCATCTGGACAGTTAAGACCTTCAATCAGTAACGATACAGCTGACAACCTTGACTTACCACAACGTCTACCTGCAGCTACAACTTTAAAACGAGTAGTATCTTTAAAGACACTCTGCTGCCACTTAAGCAGTTGGAAGTTAAGTTCAGACATCTATCACCTCATCATTGTTAGTACTGATTGTAGGTGATGTTAAACCTGTTATGTTGATCGACACAGTAGGTGTATTATTCCCAGCCTTTTGAGCTTCAAATACACTGACAGGTACAATCCTATCGACAATTAACTTCCATGCTGCAGCTTGATTCTTATGCTCATCATTAAGAGCTGCATCATAAATAGCTTCTAGAACCTTAGCACTCTTAGGTGAGTTAAGCATTCTAAGCTTATACTCATTGATAATAGCTGCATCACCCTTAGGTCTACCGACACTACGATTCTCAGTGATAGACTTTAGTTCCCTTTTAGAGGTACGTCCTACTTTATTACCTGTTGGTTTAGTCATGATCTCGTCTTTGTCCTTTATAGGGAGACTTTTAAGTGGAGTACTATAAAGTACCTAAGACATTAAC
>Ga0247723_1000240_pt1 | contig 36190 bp, 56 predicted proteins | sample MSEWelMarce5H_FC_FD_189079 | JGI IMG/M metagenome (GOLD analysis project Ga0247723, IMG submission 189079) | Subsurface sediment microbial communities from gas well in West Virginia, United States - MSEEL Well Study Marcellus 5H_FC | ecosystem: Environmental > Terrestrial > Deep subsurface >... | reverse complement strand
CTTGGACAGATTCCAAGCATTAACAGCAATCTCACCATCAATCTTACCAAGTTCCGCTTCACCAGCATGAACCAATGTTATAACACGGTCATAAGCATCCTTAAGCGCAGGGTCAAAATCAAGCAACGCACTATCAGCCATATGTCGTTGAACATCACGAACCCAAGCCGCATTAGAAGCACCAGTAGAACCCTTAGCAGGCTTTCTAGTCAACAAAGTAATAATGCCATCAACATGCGACCTAAGGGCATTGCCCATAGTCGCATCCCAAGTTGCTATAGCACGAGCATTGTTAAACAAAATAGGTAAACGGTCCTCAAGTTCCAAACGAATCCTATCGGCACCTTCCTCAATGACACGACTTTCGGACATAAGATTGTCAACTTGACGGTCAACATTCCTTGACTCCCTAGCAAGAGCCTCATCCATGTCGGCAAGCATCTTTTTAGCCTGCTTCGCTGGCATGTCCTTGCCATTAAAACGAACAGTTTCATTGGCACGCATACGCTCAGCCATAAGAACATCAGGGTTGGAAACATCATCCAGTTCCTTAGCCAATGCTTCTCTCGCTTCACGCAACGCCTGAAGGTCCAAACCTTCTGTGCGTAACTTGTCACCCTTGCTCATAAGGTCAAGTTCATATGACTCCTTAGAGCCACGCAACAAACTTTCCGCCAAAGGATTATTTACGACAGTCTGCCATTCATCGGTCACACTATCACCAACAACAGGTGTAGGCGTGTCACTGGGCAGAATAACAGCCCATTCACTAGCGATGTCATCAACATCGTTAAAGATTGTTCGCATCGGAACCAAAGTTCCTCGGAATCCACTATCAACAGCGTCATCTGTTAATCCACGAATAAAGTCGTTTAACATTCCGTTAGCAACAGCATCGCTGTTGTCAACGGAAAACTCTCGTGCAACAGCCTGAAAGTTTTGGCGCATAAAGCCAAAGAAACTTTCAATTTCAAACTCTGTTAAATCAACACCGTTATCAACAGCATCATCAACCATACGGCTAAAGTTGATTATTTCTTCTAACATTTCTGCTTTAGCAGGGCTAACGATACGCAAAGTTTCATCAACTTGACCCGTAGCAAAAGCCTCATCAACTACGCTAGTCCAAGTTGGGTCTTCAATGCCTGCTTCACGCCACACACGACCAATGGTATCAGAAACAGTTTCAGGACTAATAACCTGTTGCATCATCATAGGGTTACGGAAGTCAACCAAATCCTCTTCAGGAATAGCATGACCCATCAAACTATCTTCCATACGACCAAAAGTACCAAACTCGTCATCAACGGGTTTGGTAGTCCACACTTGGAACGGTGCCTCAACATCTGTGGCATCAGGAACAGAACCCCAAATAACACCATCATTAGCATAACTGGCATTAGCACGGACATCACTCAGAACCCGAACACCCTCAAGTTCAACATCAACTGCTTCAAGTTCATCCAGCAAACGATTACGAGTAGCATCGTTAACCTCGTCACCATCCAACGAATCCAAATGCTCACGCAACTTGTCACGCCGTTTCAACAAAGCAGCCTGCTCCCTAGGTGCAGACTTACCACCATTACGGATACGGCTAATGCGTTCAGCAAACCACTCAATAGGCTTATCCTCAAGTGCCTCAGCACCAGCATCCATACCAGTTAATCTAGCATACTCGTTACGCAAATCAAAACTCAAAGCATAACGCTCATAAGTATTATTGCTAATAGCGTCACGCAACTCCTCAGCCTGACGCAAATAGCCACCCCACAAGTCCTCAAACTCGCCCTTAGCATCCTCGCTAAGAGACAAACTTCTCGTCCTTGCCCTATCAATAACTTCCCAAACCTCATTCAATCCCTCACGGATTTCATCAATTTCGGAATCAACCAAAGACCGTTCCATATAACGACCATCAAGAACATCTTGCAAAACCTTACCAAAATCATCAGCGGCTCTAGCAACACCCTCTCTTGTCCCCGCTAACTTAGGCGCATTACGAACCTTAGTTCGTAATCTCTTCTGCTCTTTTGCAAGAATCTTGCTAATACGAACCAAATCGGCAACTAACTCTTCATCAGGAACAATTTCCTTAATGACCATAGGCTTAATGGCATCAGCACCATAACCCATAGCACGGTTAACATAAGCAATACGGCTACGAGTTTTGGCAACGCTTTCAGCGTAGCCCTGTAGGATGTCACCCAAATCATCAGAGAACCATTTGAAACCAAGTTCATCCATTGAAATCTTGTTTAGACCATCAATGGTTGCCATTTCTGGTGTGGTCAAAGGCACACCCAAAAACTCTGACTGCCTAACAACCTTACCCGTTTCATCCAAAACAGGTGGACGCAACTTACGGAACAACATAGTTCCGTTAGTTTCCAACAAATCCTTAGCGGTCAAATCTGTTGAACGATAACCACTAGTGCTAACATTCGTTCTACCAAGAGTCCAAGCCTTAGCCTCAGGAGTAATCTTGTGATACAGGTGATTCTCCAAATAACCCATCTTAGATACTTCTAAACCGTAAGCGTCACCAAGTTTATATTGCGCTTCAATCACTTCATTGCGCAACTTGTCACGCCATTCTTTTACCGTAACATAAACTTCTTTAGCAACATCGCTAAGCCCATCGTCCGAGCCTGCTTCTATAGCCCTGTAAACATTGTTGATAGTTGGGTCTTCAGGTGCAACAAGTTTAGCCTTCTCCATAACCTCGGAGATTTCACCTTGAGCCTTACGAAGAACAGTTGTCTCAATGCCCTTTGCCACAGCACTAGCACTCATTTCCATCAAACCCTGTTGGAACTCTGGCTTATACATGTTTTGTGTCGCCTTGCGACCAAAACCTGCCAAGGTCAAATCCTTCATTGACTCCGCTGTAGTTTTCTGCAACAACAACCTACCAGTAGGAGTAGATGCAACAACATCACCAATAGTAGCACGGACAGGAGAAACAGTATGTCGCCACGCTTTAGCCAAACCACTAGTATAAGGCACTTCCTTGCCCATATACTTAACACCAGAAGCAATGCCTTCTGCTACACGAATCTCTTTAGGAATCTCCATTGCACCATAACGAGCAATGTTGGACAAAATAGGTTTCAACTCAGGATACTTAGGCACCAACTCCAATGCAACCTTGTTTGCCAATGCAAAGCGTGTCGCCTTAGAGGCGGCACCAGCACCCAATGTCAAATATGTTGTTGGGTCAAAAAGTGTATCCAACGCAAAGTTAGCAAAACCTTTAACCCATTTGTTCTGAACACCAGCAGCCTCGGCTGCACTGAAATCTTTTGTCTTTGCTTGCTTTATGAAGTCATCAAGGTTAGCACCCCTGCCTTCAATAATATCAACAAGTTCTTTAACAAGACTTTGACCAGTTGACTGAATAGGAGAAACAACAGTATCATAAGCCTTAAGGGCACCCTTACCAAGAGCAGCAGGCACAGCAGTAATACCACGCCACAGTTCACCCAAAGGACCCTTAGTGTTTACAGAACCTCGTTGCCCTGCCGCTAACGCCAAAGCCGCTGTGCGTGCTTGGGCAGACTGAACAAAACTAAGATTAGGGTCATTAACAACAGTTCCAACCAGTTTCCTAGTTTGCAAATCCAAAGCATTTTTCTCTTCAGAAAAACTACTCTTAGGCTTCTCACCCTTCTTACCACTAGCGGACAGTTGTCTAACTGTACCATCAGACCTGACATAAACAGGGTTGCCATCAGCATCAAAGCCATATCCTTGGGCTTTGAGTGTAGGTGACTTAGATAACGGGGAACGATTAACGCTCATTATTTCCTATACTGTTTCGCCATTGCAGCCAAGCGTTCCGCTTCAACCTGCTGTGGAGTTTTATTAACAACAGGCTTCTTAGGTGCTGGTGCACCAGCCTTAGGTACTACAGGTTTCTTAGGAGCAGCAGGTTTCTTTTCCTCAGGCTTTTTAACTTCACTAGGAAGCATACCATAATCTGCGGTAGTTTTAGCACGCATCTCATCAGCCTTGGTGATGATATCGGCAATCGCTTCGTCCACGCCACCCTTGGCACCAACTTCTGCTTTACCCAACTCAGCCAAAGCATCAGCAAACTGTTGTTCAATACCAGTTTTAACATCAGCACGGCGACCTCCCAACTGCTGTAAAGCAGCCATAGTGCCCATTTGTGCAGCGTTCTGCACAGCAGAACCATAATTCTGTTGACCAACATTCAACTGACTTAAAGCCCACTTCTCTAAATCACTAGTGGACTGACCCATTTGGCGTGCATAATCTGTAGCCGCCTGAACCTCACCAGTACCAGCACCCTGAGACTGCAACGCTGCCAGCAACGGATTATCTGCAACATTCAAAGTGCTAATAGGAACACCTTCATAAGCGGTAGATGGACGGAACTGTTGCTCAAAGTTTGTTTGAGCACCAGCAACCTGCTCTTCAGCCAAATCAAAAGCCTCAGAAGCAGAGTTCAAAACAGTTTCCAAATCCTCAGCAGACTTAGTTTTCAACGGGTCATACAACTCCGCAACCCTTTTAAGCATTTCTTCCTTGCGGGTTGCTGCTTGCTCACGCAAAAACGCTTCACCCTCACGACCACCCTTAATGTTACGGATACGCTCCGCTTCTTCCTTAGCAGCCTTAGCCCTATCGGAAGCACCACCATCACCCTTAGATTTTATGCTAGCATCAAGACGCTTTTGTGCTGCCTCAATAGGTGCGCTTCGTGCAGCCCACCAACCAGCAGGAGGGTCCTCACCAAAGTTACCAGCCTTATAAGCATCAGCCTCATCATACAAAGCCTGCCACATAGCATTAATAACAGTCTGACCATCCATCTCAGGTGGAACAACAGAATTAGTTTCATTTAGTTGCGGACCAACATTAGTATTGACAGGAGGTTTAGGTGTAGTGCTAGTTGTAGGTCGTGGTGTCACACTAGGCGCAATACGCTGAGGTCGTGTCTGTGCAGCAACCCGTGTAGCCTGAGGCAAATTAGCCGTAGTTGCCCTAGCCTGACCAATATTAACCGTAGGAGTTTTAGCGGTAGCAGGACTAGGTTGACCCTTACCCTGAGCAGGTACCTGTTCCCACTTGTTCGTAACAGGATTCATTCTAAACGCCATAATAACTCCTAGTAGGCGGAATACTGCTTCAAAGCAGTAGCCGCATTAATAACATTCTGTTTCTTCTGTAACTCTAGTTGTGCCAAGTAATCATCCAAATCGGCTTGAGCATTAGCCTCCTGCATAGCAGCCATATTAGCCTCATCCTGAAGTTGCTGAGTAACATCACCCAACTGCTCCTGCATAGTCGCAGCATAACGCTCCAACCCTTTACGCTGAATACCAGAACTAACATTAGGACCAGCCAAACCACGCTGACCATACTCAGCCATCTTAGGTTGAAAACCCTCAGTCAACTGTTGAGTCAATTTAGACAGGGACCTTTGTCCACGCTGCTGACCTAGACGGGAAGCCTGAAGATTGGCAATGGAACTACGGGCACGCCTTTTGCGTGCCGTAGCCTCAGACATACCATAATCACCATAATATGCGTCTAACATGCTCATCACTATTACCTGTTTCGTTCCTTGACCATAGATTTAAGGTCCTCAATTTCCTTAGCCATTTTAGCCAACTCTGATTGCAATGACCTGAAGATGCTTTGTAAAGCATCCTTGTCGCTACTGTTTAGCACGGACAAAAAGGGAGGTTGCCACATAATTAGCCCTTAACCCGTCTAGCGTTATATTTGTATCCGATGCTGTTGACACCCCATTTTTGGCTGGCTGGACCAATGAACTCTAATTGTATTGACCTAGCCAAACCAAGGTTTCTTCCTGTGACCAACTTGGAACTGATAGCACCACTTGACCAGTCCTCACCCCACAAGCCTGTACCCCATAAAAGGGATGTTGTTGGTGGTGCTTGGCTAATGTTGAATGTTTTTCTTTCGTTACCAGTTCCTTCGGTGAAGTCATGGTAAACTTTAACACCAATGTTTTGAGCCAAATCGGATTCTTTAACAACAAAGTCTGGTCTGCGGAACATTTTCTTCTGCATATAAGACCCACCATCAAACCAACGAGTCTTATAATATGATGTGAACGCCGACAGCGTTCCAGTAATATCATCTGATTCTTCGGAATACAAATCAACCTTCATAACATAAGGTTGTGTAGGGTGAATCATCAAACGATAATCCAAATTGTTTCCATCGGTCCAGTCACAACCAGCAATCAAACCATAACCATCAGATGTTTGAAACTGTGTAAAAACACCGTTACGAATAGATGGGTCCAAAACAAAGTTCACACTAGGATATGCGACAGTTGATTGAACAGAATATGGCACTGAAACCCAAACACGCCTACCAACCCAAGACACACTAATGGATTCATTTTCGGCAGGATTAATATAATTCAGGTCAATCGCTGTACGCAAGTTGCTGAACATATCTTGGATGCTGGAGCCGTTATAGTAAAACAGTCCTTGGTTATGGCTAAAGAAATATACGCCATCCTCTGATTGTGCTATAGCATGATGGCTCAGGCAACCAATACGGTTAGACAATTCAACAACCTGAAAGGTTGATGAATCATAACCCAAAATAGCGTAAACAGCATTAGGTTTGAAAACAACCAACTGACCGTTAACAACAGCCATACCAGTAATACCATTACCGCCAGCAGCAATTTCAATATAATCGTTTTCACCCCAGTTCTCAGGAGAGTTCTCCAAAGACCAACGAATCCTGTTAGGATAATAAACGCTAGCCTCGGTGGTGTTAGCAGCCCACATCTTGCTAGCATGGACAATGAGATGCTCTGCTGTTGGCATTTTGCGTTCAGCACTAGTTGGTGTTGTTTGCCAAGCATGAGGAGCAGTTCCAGATGCTGTCAACGCAAACGGGTAAGTGTCAGTAGTTTTCCAAACATAACCACCATTACCAGCAGAACCACAAGCGATATACATGCTGTTACCCCATTGAGCCATGCAAGCACCATGAGGACTAGGGGAAGTTAAATCAACACCAGCACTAACCTGAAGAGAAGTAAAGTTTCCGCCAGTAGAACGAAACACTTTCGTTCCATTTGTTAACATAATTGTTTGCGTGTCACCGCTAAAAGGATACAATTTGTGTGGAGTCCAAGTACCAGCAACTGCTGTGGTGTTCAACCTATGTTGACCACCACGGCTAAAGACACCACCACGAGGGTCAATTTCAACATTCAACATATCAGGTGACTCATAACTAGCCAACTGAAACTGGTCAGCACGGAAGTTTAACCCACCAGTAAAATCGGAAACCTCACTAATTTGAATCTGGCTCATTACTGACCCAGATTCTTACCCATCATCTGCATCCAACCATTAAAGGTAGGACGACCAGATGTTTGACCAGCGTTCAAACGCAAATTAGCATGACTAGCAGGCTTACTAATATTAGCCGCAGCCAAAGTAACAGCCTCATCAAAAGAACGCTTATACTCATTAGCCATCAAAGTATCCTCAAGCCGCTGATATATACGACTACAAGCATAATACACTAAAGCAAAATGCAAGTTAGCACTTGCATCCACATTACCCTCAGCGTTAATCCAGTCAATAGGTTCACGATAAGCACGGACAGTCAGAGTACGAACATTATTAGGCTTAGGAAACAAATGAACCTTACCTTCCCAAATGCTATAAAAAAGCGGGTCACCACTAGTGTCATACGAACCAACATATGTTTGCTCAGCCATATCATGACCGACCATATCTAAACGCAAACCAATATTAGTGTTATCCACAATAGACACAACCTGACTAATAGGGTCAGCGGTAAAGTTTGCTATAGGATATTCACGCTGCTCGGCAACGGTGTTAAAAGTGAAAGTTTTTTCCAGAAAAGTCCAACGCTTTTCCAAATCCAAAATACGATAATACCCGTCACGCAGATACAGGTTTAACAGCGAATCTGGCAAATCCTCGGTATCAAGGTCAGTAATGTCACGAACTGTGTTCCGCAAGTTTGCGGCACTCATCTGCACATAAGCCATTATGCACCCTCATCAATCTTCTCTGCAACCTCAGCCAACGCTTTAGCCTGCTTCAAATGCCCTGCACAGAACTGCTGTCCACGCACCTTGTTAGCCCCACAGGTATCATCATTTCCAGCACACTTATCCCCACGACCAATATAAGGTCCACTAGGAGCAGCGATACGGGACTCGGATACAGCCGCTAGGCGGTATCCAGTCTGAGGAGTGCCATAATAGGCGTGAGCAGGAACACTAGAATTAGCCATCATATAACCCCGAATGTTCCCTAAATTACTTTATGCGACCAAGAATGTCAACCATCGCCTTAGTGCCACTCTTTTTGATAGCACCCTTAACAGGCTTGATAACCTTGCCAGCCCCACCAGTACCATAAGTCAAAGCCAACCAAGCAAGGTCCGACTTAGAACCTTTACCCTGTAGGATACGGTCCAACTCTGGAAGGGCAGCAAACTGTCCCACACCAGACTGATTAATAGCCCCAGCAATATCACCCTGCTTAAAACGCTGGCGTGCCTCAGGACCAACAGTATAAGCATCAACAGTAGCCTTAAGACTACCCATAGGGTCCTTCTTTAGTTGACCAACTTCATCCTTAAGTTGACCGCCAATAGCGGACAACACAGCCCAAATAGCAGCACTACCTTTATCCAATGCACCCATCTTAGGTTCCCTAGGTGCAGCCGCTTTAGAGGCAGCAGCATTGCGTTGGTCAGTAGTTAAGTCACCAGCATAACGCTGCAAAGCCTTCATACCAGTAGAACCATCATACTCTGCAAGACCACTAGGGATAACCTGCTGAATACTCCAAGGGTCAACATCCTTTGGGGTTTTGCGTTCTTTCGCTTCAACCTGCTGTTTATTAACCTTTTTGAACCGTGCAGCCATAACTACTTCTTTTTAGGTTCTGGAGGATTACCATATTTTTGAACAGGCTTATTCTTTTTAGGAACAGCATTATCTTTTTTCATTTTAGCCAAACGCAAATCAATTTGTTTGTCACTCAACTTTTTGCGACCCAAAGACTTACGCATAGCCTCAGCGTTAGCATCCTGCTGTGAACGCAACCGCTTAGAAGATTCTTGTTCAACAACCTTTTTAGGTTTGCGTGGACCTTGTGGACCCCTAGCAGTACCCATCTTGGAATCAGCCTTTTTGATAACAGCATCAAACTTGCGTTTTTCTTCCAAAGCAGACAAACGCTTTTGTGTTTCAGACATCTTTGCAGTTATACGAGCAGGCTTACTACCAGTAAGAATCTTACCAGTCTTAATCTCTTGTGCACGGGCACGGCGAGAACCCATTTCAACAACTTCCTTAGCCGTCTTACCCTTGGTTTCACCAACAATGTTAGCCAAACGCTGCTTAGCAAAAGCATTAGCCTTAGCAGAATCAGACAAAGCATCCTTTACGATAGCACGAACATCACCAAGTTTAAGTTCATAACCTTCCTTAGTGGCATATTCCTTCATCTTGTTAATCTGCTTAGTCAGCATATCACGGCGACCCTGTGAACCTTTAACACCCATACGGTTGGTCGCATCAATAATGCGTTGAGCCTTATCAACTTCACGCTCAAAAAACGCTTTAGCCTTATCAGTCTTTAACTGGTTAGCACCATAACCATAAGCCTCTTCAGCCTTACGGTTACCTCGTGCACGACCCAATCGTTTTGCCTCTTCTGTCCTCGCTGCTTTCTTCGCTGGACGCTCAGCAGCAAGTTTAGCATCACGCTTAGCCTTCTCTTCAGCCCACTTAGCCTTGTTAGCCGCAGACCGTTCAGCCTTCGTTAATGGTTTAGCGGGGACAGAAGCAGCCTTACGACCAACTTTTTTAGCCGTTGTCGTAGTAGCCTTCGGTGCGTTAGCACCAAGGCGTTCTAGGACTTTGCGAACGATGTCATCGTAAGGACCCTTAGCCATTACTTATTGCCTTTTTGTCCATACTTTTTGTTTAATTTTTTATCTAATTTTTTTTCAAGTCTTGCAGAAAAAGGTCGTGTATTTTCCTTGAGAAGTACTTTGCTGACCTCACGCTGAAGAGTGCGAGTACTTTTATCAACTCCCTTTTTGCGAGGATACATTCTCTTGACACGGCGATTCAATGCCATATCGTCAAGTTTTTTAGGAACAGTTGAATAAATCAATCGTGCTTTTCTATCGCTTGCTACATCTGATACAAACTCTCCAGCAGAGCGTGTCTTTTTTACAGCCTTACCAATAGCCTTGCCAGCATCATCAAGAATACCAGTAGGGTGACCCTGACGGGCTTCAATAGCGGATTTCTTTTTAGTAGCCATTAGTTTCCTTTTTTCTTTCTTGCACGCAAAATATTGCGTGAACGCATATCATTCATTAACTCAAGAGTAGATGCTGCCCGTTGTGCTTTGGTGCTACCCATAACCCTAGGCATTTCCATATCTTTTCTAGTTTTGTCACCCCAAGGGTCAGAACCAAGACGCTTAGGCATTTCTCTTTTTTCTCGTGCATCTTTTGAAGCACGCTTTGGAGTAGAAATAGAAGGTGTGAAATCAATCTTCTTAGCCTTAGTGGGTTTTGGTTTTGACTTTCTTGGTCCAGCCTTAGGTTTTGGTTCTGGTGGAATCTGACTCATATACTTAGCCATTATTCGCCATCCTTCTTTTTCTTCATCTTCTTACGACCAGCCAAACGCTTCGCTTCCATCTCTTCCTGACGCTTAGCCCAAGCAGCACGGTTAGCAGCACGAGTTTCCTCTTTAGCCATCCGTGACTTCTCAGCAGTTTCAGACAACCACTTAGAACGCTCAGCCCAATGCTTAGCAACATTAATCTCACGCTTCTCAGCACGAGTCATCTTCTTAGCACCACCACTAGGCTTCTTAGGTCCCTTAGCAGGTTTAGGTGCAGCAGCACCAGCCGTAGGTGGCTTAGGTGGCTTCTTGCCACCACGACCACCAGCGGCGGTCTGAGGTGTAATCTTTGGTACAGTACGGGCTGGCTTAGCAGCAGTCGCACCCTTAGCACCAGTTTGTGGTGCACGGCGACCAACAGCCTTAGTTGATTTACCTAAAGCAGATTTAATTTGTGATTCAGATGCAGAAATACCAGCACTCTTCATTGCATCAGTAATAGCCCGCATCAAGGCATCGGAGTCAATAGGTGGCTTAGGCATTAGTATGCTTTCTTCTTTGCAACCTTAGACTTTTTACCCTTAGGATAATCCGAGGTCTTTGTCCCCGCCTTAGGTTTAGCGTCAGCGTGACTTGCCAAAATCTTGTATTTCACTGGCATAAATACTCCTAGATATAAGAAATGGTGGGGGAATCGCTTCCCCCACCATTATCAAATTGTTCCCTACTAAAACTTACGCAGTCTTAGCGGTCAACTTGCCTTGCTTTGCAGCGTTGCGGCAGGTGAGGTTACCGTAGCACATGATAAGCGCATAACGAGCATCCAAGTTTTCTGGACGAACGAAATCGGTCTGTGCAAACCACTTGCCTGAGTGACCAACGAGGGTCAGGTACTTGCTGTTCAAGAAGTACACAACACCAGCGGTGCAATGCTCATCGTAAACAACAGGAGCAGCCTTGAACAACAGGTTCTGGAATCCAGCATCTGCCGTCTTGGTGTCTGTGTAACGAAGTTGTGGCTGCAGAAGAGCCTCATACTTTTCAAACAGAGTCTGGGTCGTGAGAACCATGTCTGGGTGGTCGTTACCAACAGATACGCTGTTGTAAGCGGTGGACAGTTGTGCGAGGGTCAAAGCACCTGCGGTGTTTTCCTCGTATGAACGCCAGTACTCGTTACCAGCAGTTGCACGGTTGATTCCACCAACGGTTCCTGATGCTTCAACGATGTTTCCAAGACCGTTCCAGTCTTTTCCGCTGTTGCCAGTTCCGTCTGCGAAGAACATCTGGTTGAAGCCTTCACGCATTGACTCTTCAGCCTGCATGATTTTTGCTTCCAACAAGTTGATGATTTCTTGTTCACCGTTGTTCTTGGCTTCTTCAATACCGCTGATTGCGATGGATGCAGCGTACTGCTTCCAGTCGTATTCAGCAGCCGTGATACCACTTTGTGCTGTAAGCGAAATGGTGTCGTAGCCTGAGTACGATGCAACGGTTGAGTTCTGACCGTAAATCAACGGTTCAACAATCTTCGTACCGCCGTTGAGCATGCGGATGCGACCCTTATCCTGAAGGAAGTAGGTCAACGGGCGAGCCGTGAAGATGTTGTCCGTGAGTTGGTCACGATAGTTTGCGAGCGTTGTACTGAGCAACGCATCAAAGTTTGGGTTTGCCATGATAATCTCTCTTTAAGAATAGTAGTTGATTAATTTGCACCCATTTGACGCTTAGCCGCTTCCCAAGCCTCCGCTACCGATGTGATAGGAACAAAAGATTCATTCGTTGTACTGGCTGTAGCCGAGGCTCCACCAGATACAACAGATGCAACACGCTTCGCTTCCAACACTTGGTTCTCAACTTGTTGTTGATGTGCCTGTGCCGCTTCCGCTGTCCGTGCTTTTGCAACCATCTTATCAAAAGCAATTTGCTTGTAAACGCCCTCAAGGTCATCTGTGCCCATCCGCAAAGCGGTGGTCACAACTTCCTTAACATCAAAATCAGAATACTTGGATTGCAAACCCTGAATCTCACGCTCAATAGCCTGCTGACTCTGGTAATCCTCAAAAGATGCTATACGCTGGTCAAGTTCACGATACTTCGCTTCTACAGGGTCCAAGTACTCTGGCTCAGCATCCTGAACCATTTGTTGAGCCTGTGCACGGCTAATACCATAATGTTGACTTAATAGGTCAATCGTAGCCTTCGGGTCATTTTCCAAAGCCGCACTAAGCGCACTAGCAAACTGGAACTGTTCCCGCTGCTGAGATAACTCTTGTGTCTTTCTGGTATAATCCGATTGACGCTGATAACCTGCGATAGCCTCTGATAAAGGAACTTGCAATTCCTCGCCATCAACCTTAATAGGAACTCTATAGTTAGAATATTCCTCAACGGATAATGTCGGTGTATCGGGTGCTTCTGTATTTACACTAGTTTCGGTTGACCCAGAATCAACGGGTTCCACTGCTGGTGTTGTGAGTTCATCACTCATTAAAATATCTCTCCTAATAGAGTCCTAAAATGGTTGCTCTATATAAGCACTAGGCGTTCCCTAGGCTTGTGGAGGTTGCTGTCCTTGCTCCAACATAGCCATCAATTCTGGTGGCATCTGACCTTCAGGAGCAGGTGCTGGAGCACCCATAGGTGCACCAGCCCCAGCAGTAGCGGGGACAGGAGGGGTGGCACCTGCTTGCTGCTGAGGCTGTGCGAGAAACTCGTCAGGGTTTTTAACACCAAAACCAAACTGCAACACATGTGCAGCCAACTTAGACATATCTATAATACCTGCACCAGCGAACGGTGCCATAGCATCAACAAGTTGCAATGCCATCTGACGCTTAAATGACTCGTTATGTGGCTGGGTTGAACCTGCCGCTACTTCAAAGTCAAAGTCACCTTGCAGATAGTCACGGTCAAAGTTTACCCACAATGGTTCACCGTCACGACCCATAACACGGGCAACTTGTTCGCCTTGCATAAATTGTTGTGCTAGTTGTAGCATGCGGCGACCAACCTCGGCAATGGCTTGTTCAACGACAGCCAATTTATCTGAGGTTCGGGCATTAGCCGCATCTTGCATCAACGATGATTCTGTTGCGGTACGGCGAATCTCTGATACCGCACCACGCTGGAACTCTGACACACCAGAAATACGGTCAATGTCACCAATAATCATGTTGGACTGGTTATAGAACTCTGGCGGGTTAATAACAGCAGGGAAGGCTGTAACAACATTACCGATAGGTTCATCGCTGGAAACAGGTACCATCACATTGTCGTCATCCGACTCCAATGCTGAACGACCCAACTGGTCAAACGCCGATTCCTTGTATAGATATTTGCGACTGAACTTTTTGCGATGGTTCATCATCTGTGAACGAGTTTCGTTCAATTCTAGTTGCAATGGTTCAATGGATTCCAAATCACCAATAGGATAGAAATGGTCTGGAACATCATAGTTCCGAATCATAACAAACGGCTGACCAAAAGCATAAGGCATCTTCATAGGCTTAACCAAGAACATGTCCGAACCTTCACAAAACACACTCATGCTATTGCTGGAAATATCATAGTATTCCCAAATCTCTGCATAGCCTTCGTTCTTATCATATACCTTTCGGCGACTAGGGTCGTCCGCATAACGACTAACAGCCATAGGTGTAACATCAAGTCGTGCAGCCTTAGAGTAACGCTTATCGTTACGAACATCAGCAATAGGGCGGCGGATACGCTGCGCTATCCACTTAATGTCTTTCATTGATGTTGCATCAGGGTCCACAAAAACATCGTTAACAGAGACACGCTCAGCAAAAGGGCTGTCCTCACGAACAATCGTAGTCGGATGTCCGATGCCATTAAGGTTCGCTTCCGAAATCTCTGACTCACCCTCAACCTCTTCTTCAACAAAACGATAACCGACTTTAATCCAACCATGACCAAAAGCCAACATGTCCTTTACAGCACGGCGGAACTCTGAACGAATATCCTTATGTCTCCACCAATAGTTCACAACTGCTTCAGCAATAACAGCCTGAGGAGCAAACTCTGCACTAGTCGCATTAACCGTAATCTTAGGGTAGTTAACAGAAATACTAGGGGAAATAACATTAACGGTAGAAAACGCAATATTAACAAGCATCTGGTCTTCATTCTTGTAGTCATCAAAATGTTTACCCCGATACAGGTCATTCATGCGTTTCCAAAGACCATCATAACCGTCTTGTTTGCGCCACTTCTTTGATGCTTCCAAACGCATCTTAGCGTGCTTCAAATAGTCTGCACTAGATTTCTTAGCCATTATTCTGCGTCCTTCTGTCCGTCATGCCAACCAATATGCTCATCTAATTTTGTGCCAATTCTATCAACTTTAGTGCCAATCATCTTCAACAAGATTCTACCCTCAGAGTGTTGCTCAGTATTTTCTTTACGCAACTTTTGTAGAACCACAACAACAGGTCCCATAATGATTGCAACAATTATTGGGACCCATACGGATGAAAGCATGACTCATTACATCCAGTTCGTAACTGGTTCTGCGTTGTAACCGTTAATTTTAGCCTGTTCCACAGTTTGACGCTGACGCTCAGCAATAGTAGGACCATGAAAATCTTCTTGACCATAGGTAAAACCCAATCTGACGGTACGAACATGGCAGGCAAAACAAATCTCGCCACGGCGTGGCAACTCATCAGCCGAGAACTCACGCTGACACTGGGTGCAAGTAAAATGAAGCATCATAAATACAGAAATCGTTCCCTAAAAGTTAGAAAGGAGTCCGTTCACGCACATTATGTGCACCCATAAAGGTTTTTTCTGGACCTTTTGGACCAAACATGTGCTGCTCCCACCACAATAGGCTATTTGTAGGGGGTGCAAAGTCCTGCCGATACTCAGGCAACCACACATATTTCAACATTTGTACAGCAATAGCCAAAGAAACCACCCTGTCATCATGTGGGCTACCAGCCATCTTACCATTTTCCTTACGGACAAAGGTCCGCAACTCGGCAATAGTCAAACGGTCATACACCTCAACGCTAGCATCACGCAAAGCAGCGTTCAACTCGTCAATCATCAACGGCTTTGAAGTTGCCGTAGTACGCCAACCCAAAATATCCGTAGCCTCAGGACGAACCCTAGCCAACTTACGCTGCCTATACAAGTTCTTGTAACCATACTTCTGTGCAGCCTTAAGGGTTGTTAAACCATGGTTGTTGTTTTCAACACCCAACAACGCATTGTTGTACCACCAACCCAATTCAGCCATCAATTCACCAAACAAATCTGGCTCTATTCGTCCATGCCAATGAGCACAAACAATACCAGTTGTAGCATCAATAATATGAGCAGAACTATAGTCACCATAACTAAGCCCTTCAGCGACATCCGCCCCAATCACATAAACACCCTCGCTCCTAGGGAAATCCCAAATAGCCAACTCACCATCCTCAGCATAATGGAACTCACCATTACCCATAGAATACAAATGATAATAGCCATTATCCGAATCAACTGTTACCATGTCATCCAACATTTGAATATCAAACACAGGATTACCAGACTTAATAAAAGCCTCTTCTGGGAAAGATGGGTATTCTTGATGTAACTGCCAAGGGTGCATGTTTGCAGCCTTGGAGGCATACCATTCTTCTCCACGCTCACCATCAGCAGACCAAGGAAAGAACACTCCTTTGAACTTGTTGGTTCCTGTTTGGGAACCAACCCATAACTGGTGATAAAAGTTACCAGAACCATTAGCAGTGGACAAACCAATCACTCGTCCGCCGACATCGGCTACAGGCTCAATAGATGCCCACGCTTCCTCAGCATTAGGCAAAAACGCCCACTCGTCCACAATAACCAAATACACCGATTCACCACGAGCAGGGTCATTGCTAGAAGGCAATGACTCAATACTAGATTCGTTACTAAAAACCATTTTAAGTTGATGCTCAGTTGTTTGTGATGGTCCTCGTTCTTTCATCCATTGCGGCATAAAACGATAACCGTACTTAGCCTTAGCCAACAACTTAACAGACTCACGCTCCGTGCGTGACAACATAACAATAAAACGGTCTTGCCAAAAAAACGCTAACCAAAACGCATAAGCAGCAACCAAAGTACTAAAGCCAATCTGACGGGCTTTCAACACAATACTATAGCGTTCTTCCAACCAAACGGAAACAGTTTCTAACTGTGCTTCACGCAACTCAAACTTAACTCGTCCACGCTCAGGATGTTTAATGAACCAAAAGTTTGAACAAAAATATGCAAACGCTTCCAATAATTCTTCTGTCGTGGCACCTTCAGGTCCACGACATTTGCGGAACTCTTGTTCGTTTAATAGTTCTCTTAATTCCATTTCGGTTCTCCGCCCCAAGGACCCCATCCATCACCGTAGCGGTTATCAGCATAATCATAAATAGCCATCATAGCCCTACCACTAATAACAGGATTATATAAGTCTTTACATTTTGTTAATACACCAGCATCTTGAAGAAAACCCTTTTTGGTGTATTTGTTTGGTTTGCACCAAAACTTGTTAATTTGAAATAGCCCAATAGAACCACCCATAGGGTCATCACGATTAATCACCGATGCGTTGCATCGGGATTCACGCCACATAATATAATCCACCTGATACATCATGTCCTTGCTATCAGAAACCATCTCTATAATAGAATAATGGTTCCAACACCTAATGGTGGGATATTGTTTAGCGTGGACAAAAGAGGGCGAAGCCAACAAATATAAAGCAGTAGCCAATAGAATTATTTTCTTCATATTACCATCCTAAATGACCGTAGTCATTAATCGGGGATATTACTTGAACAAAGCCTTAAATGCTTCGTGGACCTTCTTAGGGTCATCTGCGAACTCTGGACTGAGTTCTAGGTGATACCAGTCACCATTGGGAGCACCACCAAGGGTTGCCTTGGTGTATTTGCTCCAACCTTTGCGAGTGCACTTGTAGCCTCGCCCATGTGGCTTAGGGAAATAATCCAACACCAGTTCTACGCCTAGAGAGTCAGCGTTGGCGACAATCATTTCAATAACCTTGTTGGCTTCTTGACGAGATTTGCCACGCCAACTTAAGTCCATAGCCCGACCCGTTGAGTGCACACTTAGGTATTGGGGTTTTCCTTTAATTGAACGAACACCCCATGTGCCATTATTCCAAAGGTTGCCTTTAGATAGTAGTGCCACATGTTTCACAAAGGCTTCTGTGCCTTTGCGTTTACCTTTTGATATGCCGTCCGACACACCAGTATATTTCAAACTAGGTCGTCCTCGCTAGGGATTTCGCTAAACAACGCTTCATCAGTTTTACGGTTCTCTGCTCGTTGGGCGTATTCGCCCAACCCCAACGCAGATAACACAAAAGCGACAACGGTTTCAGTTGGTACATCTGGTACCAGAAAAGAAGCGACTAACGCAACAGCAGATGAAACAAACGCTGCCACACGGACAGGGTTGTTATAAACGAATGCTTTAATCTTTTCCATACTATAGGGTTATTGTTCCCTAGTGATATATTAGTCTATTTGTGGGATTGGAATCCAAGACAGTGATTCTTCATCCCAATAAAAATCGCCTTCTGGTTTTGGAACTGGAGGTTGCCAATCATTATTTTCATCAAGCATCCATGAAGGAAATGGTTGTATTGCTACAAATTGGTCTTTTACAGAATCATATGTTCCGCCAACCACACAATATTGTTTACGAATTGAACCATCAAGTTTTGTTTCAATCCAATTACCACCAAAGTTTTCAACAATCCAATCAACATTAAGTTCATCGTCAATAACTATAACATCAACAACATTGTTTAATTCATCTATTTTTGCATAGTAACCCATTACGAAATCACCAAGTTTCCACCCGCCGTAAATGTTCTTACAGTATCAGCACCAACAGTTGTTACAGTGCCTCCAGAAATTGTGTATCCAGCAGCAGACGCTGTAGGATACCTAACAACAACAATTCCTTGAAACCCAGCACCACCAGTTCCAGTTCCGTTACCACCACCGCCACCACCGCCATAGTTATTTGCCGCCGAACCGCCGCCAACATTGAACTGCAATCCGTTACCGCCACCAAAAACACCAAGTCCTGTTCCACCAACAATGCTTGTTTGGTTTTGCACAGAGCCACCGCCACCGCCAGCAAACTGTTCGTTGCTTCCAGTTCGCAAACTAGTATTTATTCCAGCACCACCATTTCCTGGGGCTGATGGGTTTCCTCCCACACCATTTCCACCAACAGCAGATGCACCACCACCACCAGCACCAGCAGAACTTCCTGTTCCTCCAGCAAATCCGTTACCAGATGTTCCACCAGTTTGTGTACCAGAACCACCACCACCACCAGAACGAGATACAGCATTTATAGATGAAGTTCCACCAGTTCCACCACTTGCAGCATTGCTTCCAGCACCACCAGCACCTTGACCACCAACTGCCACTGCATATGTTCCAGCGGTAAATGTTGAAGATGTTTCTATAGCACCGCCACCACCGCCACCGCCTCCAGCGTTAGGGAATGAAGACCCTGCTCCACCTCCACCACCAGCAACAACAAGAATTGTAGCAGAAATAGGATTACGCAAAGTAGTAAATGATGTTGCCGAAGAAGATGGACCAGCACCAATAATGTTTACAGCACGCAAAAATACGCTATAAGCAGTATTTGCAGTAAGACCACTAATAACTACGGGACTTGTTGTATCTACAGGACTAAAAGCAGTCCAAGATGAACCATTAAATGAATATTCATAATTCGTAATAGGAGAACCACCATCGTTGGTTGGTGCCGTAAACGAAATAGAAACACTTGTCTGGCTTGGAACATTACTTAAAGATGTTGGAGCCGTAACAGGTGCTGAAGCGTATGAATTGGGTACTGCAAATATTTGCATGACTATGCCGCCGTATTGCCGACAAGCACCCATTCATCAGTACCAATTTTTAACAAAGTTGCTGCTGAGTAAATACCATTCAACTTCAACTTAGAACCCTGTGAACGAAGAGTCACACCAACACCAGCAGCAACAGTAACCTGACCAGCACCAGTTTGAACTAAGTTAACCTGTGAACCAATAGGGAAAGCAACAGAACTATTAGGAGGAACCGTCAAAGTAATCCCACTGGCATTACTCAAAGTAATAACCTTGGAATCATCAACAAGCAACAAAGTGTAAGATACACCAGTTTGAGCGTTAAGGGTTAAAGCCTTAGATACTTTTCCAGCGTCACTGGTTTCAACAGCATCAAGTAGCGTTTTTACCGCAGAAAAGTTAGAGTTAACCTCGGTTGCAACAGCAGGTGTGCCGTTAACAAAAGTGTTTGGAATAGTTAGTGGCATATATTATATATCCTTTGTTCCCTAGCCCCAGTAAGCGGTAGGTGCGCTATTGACCCAAGCCGTACCATTATAACGAAGAACCTGATTAGTGGCTGGAGTAGTAATAGTCACATCAGATAAAGCATTGATAGAAGAACCACCAACCACAAACTCAATCAAATCAGCCAAAGAAATCTTTTTGGTAGTAGTGGCACTAGTATCCACAATAGGCAAAACATCAGTTGAGGCAGCACCAATAGAGGTCAATGCCGTCAACTGAGAAATCTTAAGGTCAGCCATTATCCATTACCTACTTCCAACAACATAAAAGACCCGTCCTCTAATAGCAAATCGTTCCCTGACTCATCTTCTAGGTTTGAAACCACGAAATCTGGGTCAGACCAAAAATTGTTTGCCAAATCACCCAAAGTAGTACCAACAGCACCCTGAGAAACATAATAGTCAAACTGCAAAGCACCACGAAACCCTAAACCCACATTAGACCAATGAGCATACAACAAGTCACCCAAAGTATCACCAGCCGTAGGATACATAGCCTTTAAAGCGACATACATAGCATCATTCGTTGTTGTCATCGCTAGCCTTCACTGTTCTGGTTTCCAAACGGAAACGCTGTTCTGATGCCGCATTAGCGGCAATCAACTCAGCCAACTCTATATCAGACAACTCACTCGCTTTGCCACTATGCTCAACCTGAAGTTGAACGGGAGCCAAACGACCAGTAGCCTGCAAATACAGTTTAGCCGAATTGTTATCCCCCTCAAGAGCACGCTGGAATAGATTGTCCAGCAACTGTTGTGTTCTTTCGGGTGATTGTTGTTGTTCATTAATTCTTCGTTCCCACTCCTGTTTGAAGATGGGTTTCTTTTTCCATCGTCTCAGTGTGGTTTCGTCCACGCCTTCTGCTATGGCATATTGGTTTTGGCTGGATGGCACCCTGCCATTAGCAGGTGTGCACAGCCAGTTTAGAAACTTTTCTTGCCTAGGGTCTAAGGAGTTTTCCGACATTCTAAGATAAGCGACTTGTTCCCTAGAATGTTACAGTTGTGTTAAATCTTTGTTACAGTTATGTTACAATTCTAGGTAGATTCATGCTGGTATTGGGTTTCCTGAAAACTTGTATTCAACTTGTATAGGGAACAGCATGTTTTTAGTATAGGGGGGTAGGGGGGACACAACCTAGTGGTTGCGTCCCACGAACGCCAGTGTAGTGGGGCGTTAACTGACAATACTATTCTAAAATAGAATACACAAGTAACCATGTTTAGCGTGGACAGAAATGAGGGGTAATGAGAACATTCGGTATTATTGTAGGGACAGCGGTTTTAACCTTCGGTGGAATAGCCCTGTTTCTTAGAGCAGTGTTTGCTGCTTTGGATAGCATTGATTATGATTGGGAAGAATATGAACCTAAGCCTTAGTGAGCAGGACCGTGTTTTGTTGCGTTTGTTGCGTAAACCAAAACCCAAAAAGTAATGGGTTACACTAAACCAGATTTACGGAAACGAATCGTGTCAGCCGTTAAGGCTGGTACCGCTGGTGGCAAGGCTGGACAGTGGTCAGCCCGTAAAGCCCAAATCGTAGCGCAACGCTACGAAAAGGCTGGTGGAGGTTACACTGGCACAAAAACCAAGGCTCAGTCCAATCTGAGTAAATGGACCAAAGAGAAATGGACTACATCAGATGGAAAACCTGCTATTAGAAAGAGCGGTACGACACGATACCTACCTGAAAAGGCATGGGATAAACTTACGCCGAAACAGAAGCAGGCAACAAATAGCAAGAAACTACAAGCGTCTAAAAAAGGTAAACAGTTTGTGGCGAACACACCAGCAGCACGACAGGCTGGAAAGAAAGCAAGGACAGCATAATGGCAACATCCAAGCGTGACCCACGACTAGCACGAGCAGGTGTCTCAGGATACAACAAACCCAAGAGAACCCCGTCACATCCAACTAAGTCACATATTGTGGTAGCCCGTAGCGGTGGACAAGTCAAAACCATCAGGTTCGGTCAGCAAGGTGTTAAAACCAATCAGACCGCTGGACAACGCAAAGCGTTCAAGTCCCGTCATTCATCCAATATTGCTCGTGGACCATTGTCCGCTGCCTATTGGGCAGATAAAGTGAAATGGTCACCATCAAAAACTGCTCAACCACGCAACCAGAAATGGGTTAAAGGCTCTTAATCCCCCATAACTTATAACCTATGTTATGTTCAACCACCCCCTAACGGGGGTGGTTTTGTTATATACAACACTATATGAAATAAGGGTCCCAAACATTTAGACCCCACCCCCATGTGACCAAGGTCATAGCATGGACAAGCCGTATAAATAGGTAGTAGCAATACCCCTCTGTCCCTAAGGTCATAGAGTACCAGAGACGAGTGACGGCGTACCCCCCCTATGCGCCCCCCTCCGTCCGCATTAGCCAACCGAAACCCTTATGTACACGGGTCCGCCCATCCGTATTGCCCCAACTTTTTCCAGTTTGATGCCTTATATGCGTGCGGGCGGGTCCTTACGGAGCAGACTGTTTTGGTGTGATTCTATATACGGGGGCGGGCGTGTGCGTCAAAGAGGGAATGGCAACTGTTCGGTGATGCTACACAGTGATTCACACATGCTTGTGTGGGTGGGTGTTAGCGTCAAAGAATGGATTGTGTCGTTCGGTGTTGCCGAGCGATGCGATGTTCACACCTGCGTTGGTGGGTGTGAGCGTCAAAGAGGGAAAGTGTGGTGGTTGCGACATGGTGTTGCGACATTAGATGTCCGTGAACGGACAGCCACGAGTTATGCCGATTAGTCTGGGAGGACATCATGGCACGCAAGAAATTAGCAGTAGTTGTAATGGGTCGTTACGCAAAGTGCGACAAGTGGTGGACGGTTGCGTTTGATAACGCAAGCGAGGTGTTGGAGACTGGTACGGTTGTGGATGTCCGTAAGGTGGACGGAAGCGAGCAGAAGGTCATCATCCAAGCGTTGATTGCATCGTCAATCGTGGAGTCGGATGAGCAGAACCCAACATTGTTCTACACCTACACGAAGGTGTCCGCCAAGTAATACGGTTGGTTGAGGATGCACGGACAGATTCCCCTTTGTCCGTGCATCTGATTGCACACCGTGTGCAGATAGTATATCGCTGGGAGGCGTGTATGAGTAATGCAGTAATGGAGCGTAAACTTAGCCCGAAGGGCACTTATGAGTGCCCATCGTGCAGTAAGCGGACGGAAGTGTTCGTCAAAGTGGTAGAGGTGGCTTGTGGTTGCAAGCCACAACGGGTAACTATGCGAAAGGTGGGCAAGTGATGGTTGTTGAGGATACATTTACCCGTGAGGGCTTGATTGCTTATGTGATGGTCAAGTTTTCGTGGAGTCGTGAGTTTGCGGTGGAGTATGTAATGGAGAGGCAGTATAATGGTCTGTCTCATGGACAAGCGATTGCGGAAGCATTGCGAAAGGCAGGTTACTAATGAGTGCGTTTTCCCATAGGCATTATGAGGCGATTGCTGAGATTATCGCTGATGTGTCCGAGAGTGTTAGTATTGGTGAGATTCTTCATGCTGAAGCGGGCGAAGTTATGATTCGTTCGTTGGAGTTGCTATTTGAGGAAGATAATCCGAAGTTCAATTTGCAGCGTTTTCGTAACGCTTGCGGAAAGGTGCGTAAGTAATGAAAGCAGGAGATAAGGTTCGCTTTACGCAAGGTAAGCGTAAGGGTGAGGTGTGGATTGTTAGGGACTTTGCCGTAGGGTATTGGTGCGATGATGAGGGTCGTGAACACGAGAATCATACCATCGGGCTTGTGCCTAATGAGAAAGCGATGATTATGTTGGACGCTAGGTACGAGGATTTGGAGGTGGTGTGATGGAGTTGGTGCAGTGTGAGCAGAAGTGTGGTAATCGTGCGACAGTGTATGCTGGCGATAGGATTGCTGGTGGTTGGGCTGGTTGCTATTGTGTGACCTGTTCGTCCGTGCTAGGGTTTTCCGTGTGGAATCGTTTTCCTAACGGGATTATAGAAACAGAACTAGGAAAGGTTGGTGCGCAATGAGTGATAGACCGAAGTTTGGTTATGGTGACATCGTGTACATAAAGGGTCGTAAGGGTCATTGGATTGTTCGTGACGCTGACGAAAGGTTTGATAATGCGATGATGCTAGTGTATGAGCAGGATGCTAGCGGGTTCGTTCTGTTAGCGGTTCGTGGTTCGGATTGTTATATGGTAAAGGAGAATGTGTGATTACTTTGGATGCGTATGAGGTCGCTGGCATAGTGTTCGCTGTGTTGGTGTTTGGTTTGCTCAGGCTAATTGAGTGGGGTAGCAAGTAGCACACACGGGAGGGTGTGTGCGTCAAAGATTAGGTTTCGGCTTGGCAATTCCGCCATGCCGATATAACGCCGAAAGGCAGGAGGAAATAGTAATGGCTGGGAAATCCCATATTGTTTACAGCGTGGACTGTAAAGATAAGATAGTGCAAATCCAGTATCGTGCTGATGGTCCAGCGTACCCTAGACAGTTGGGTGCGATTGACCGCAACACGCTAATCAAGGTGGCAGGTATGCTTGGTCACAAGTTTATCGGCAAGTCACCGTTGTCCTATACGGCTAGCGATTTGGTTGGTGTGTGTCGTAACTTGATGGATAATCGTACTGATACGGTGTTCGCTAGTTCACCGAAGCCTGCGGTTCCGTCACCTACAGTGACTGAACCTAAGCCGATTCTTCGTACTACGGAGCCTGTCCGTGTTACACCATCGGGTATTGAGGATGCGTTGCGTAATGTTATCACCGAGGCTATGTCGTCCTATACGGAGAGTGGCGTGGACAAGGAAGTGGTCAATGGCATTGTGTCTGAGGCGATTAGTAATCATGCGATTGCTGTCAAGGCACAGATTGACCATCTCACACGGGTTATCCGTGAGTCTAAGCCTGAGGTGATACAGATTGACCTTAGCGGTGGTGTTACCCGTAAGGTTGAGGGTCGTACACACTTCCTGTTCCCGAAGGTGCTCAAGGTTGTGAACGCTGGGTTGTCGCCTTGGATTACTGGTACGGCTGGTGTTGGTAAGACTATGCTTGCCGAGCAGATTGCACACGCTTTAGGGTTGGAGTATTCACCTGAGTCGTTCTGTTCACAGTCGTCCAAGTCGGAAATCAAGGGCTATAAGGATGGTCACGGGCTTTATCAGTCAGTGGAGTTCCGCCAACGCTTTGAGCATGGCGGTGTGTATCTGCTGGACGAGATTGATGCCGCTAATCCGAACATTCTGCTTACGCTGAACAGTGCGTTGTCTAATGGTTGGATGATGTTCCCTGATGGTAAGGTCAAGCGTCATGAGAAGTTCGTGGCGATTGCGTCTGCTAACACATATGGGAATGGTGCTACCGCCGAGTATGTGGGTCGTCAAGTGATTGATGGTTCCACGCTGAATAGGTTCGTCAAAATGGATATGCCGATTGATGAGGTTATGGAGGCTGGTATTGTTGGTGACCTTAGTGTGGACGATGATGCTGGTAGGTCATGGTTGAACATTGTTCGTAAGGCACGAAGCAATGTTGCTCACCATGGGCTCAAGGTTATTGTGTCTCCACGGGACTCGTATCATGGTGCACGATTGTTGAACTCTGGGTTCACATTCAATGAGTGTGTGCCGATGACCTTTGCCAGTGGGCTGAAGCCTGAGCAATACGCTAAGGTTATGGAGGGTGTTACTGTCCCATCGGGTGGTGCTACACTGTAATGGCTTGTGTGTGCCCACTCATTCTCCCAGCGTGGGTGGGCACGCTTGTCAAAGAGATAGATTCAACGAAAAACATTGGAGGATGTTATGAAAGCGCAAGTTGTAGATAATGTGTGGATTGATGAGTTCGCCTCGTTAGGCGAGGCTCTCCGATATGCACAAGCAAATACCGATAGGCGTTCGTCCGATACCCGTTCCGAAAAGGATTGGTATGGTTCGCCTGATTTGGATACGGCAGTGCAAATGGGTTTGGATGGATGGCATGACATTCGCCCCAAGGTTGAAGCCCTATTCAGTAAGATGGAGGAGCAGATAAACATGGCGATTGGTGATGTGTTTGAGATGCGCTATGATTATGGTGGCGATAGCGTGGACATTGACCGATTCCTTATGGGTGACCCTGAATGTATGTTAGAGTATGATGTGGTTCCAGCAGGCAGGATGGGTCGTGTTGTCAAGGTGCTTGTCAATGGTGCTGCGTCATGTAGTGTTAGTGCCGAGGCTATTCAACAGCGTGGTGCTCTTGCGGTTGCGTTGGTGGATGTGCTCAACAAGTTGGGTGTGGGTGTTGAGGTGTGGCTAGAATCTGCCACCGAATATGATAACAAGTATCATTCGCAACTAATCAAGTTGCACTCATCTGAGGAACGCCTTGATGTGAACAACCTTATGTTTGCTATGGCTCATCCGTCCATGCTAAGACGGGTTGGGTTCAGTATTCTTGAGCAGACTGATTGGGCACCTGCCAAGAAATGTGCACAGATTGGTGCAGGGTATGGTCGTCCACATAACCTTACACAAGCGAAGCGCATTGAGGCTGATGTTTCAATAGATAGGATTCAGAACGCAACAGGTGACCCTGTTGCTGATGGTGTTGCTTATATCATGTCCACCGTAAAGGGTTTGGACCTGCTATAATGCACAAGCGGTGCCTACGCCGTCATATAGTGGGGCGGGGGCTGGACAATAAAACTCCAGCCTCCGCTAAGGAAAACAATAACAACAAACATGGGAGATATTATGGAATACGAAGTGCGTATGGTCGTCACCTATAATGGTGGTGAGATTGATGAAGATATTATTCAAGCGTTAGAAGATGCTGGTATCAAGGTGGATTTCATGTCTATCGTTGATGCTAGTGGTGAGTTTCATCCTGAGTTTATGAGCGTGGAGGCTTAGTTATGGGTGCTGTTACAGGGTTGCTATTGGGTGCTGGTGTCGGGGCTACCGTTGAGCCAGTGATTATTGACAAACTAGAAACCATTCAAGGTTATGTGGGTGGTGTGATTGATGCGGTCACACAACAGGTATCCAAGGATATTTGCGCTGTTGGTTATGTTCATGACGAGGGTCTATTGTTGGACTTGGAGATGAACTGGATTGCTAGTGCATTGTTTATGCGAGAAATACGAGGACCTGTTGTGTTGGTCAATGGATTCAATAAGGCTTACGAATATGATGGTGATAACCATGATTTGCCTGATGCGTTTATTGAATACATGCAAACATTTTTCTTGCAGAAAGTTGCTGAAACATACAACGAGTCCACTATAGTTGTTGCCATGTTAGAGATGGCTGTGAACGAGGGTGTTGCAACCGATGAGGAAGTGGATGCGCTGATGAGTATGCTTGAGTCTGTTTCTAAGGGTGACATTGAGACAATGAAAGTTGTCGCCAAGCAACTCAAGGATGTTCTTGTGTCCTTTGATGAGAGGATGGCAGAAAAAACAACCACGAAACTTGTTGATGAAATCTACGAGTTCTTAGACAAGGAGGTAGAGTGATGCAGTTCATTGAAACACCTATGTGTACTGTATGTGGTTCCAGTAGTCTTATGTATGTGGATGAAATCGCATATGAAAGATGGCAGAATCGGGAAATCCTTATCCAGCAAGCGTTTCCCGACATGTCGTTGGGTGAACGAGAGTTACTAAAAACAGGGTTCCATCCTAAGTGTTGGGATTCTTTATTCATTGAGGAGGAAGCGTAATGAAACGGAAAGTATTCAAGGGAACATTCAGCGTAAACCTAACCGTCACGGCATATGATGAGGAGGAAGCAATAGATAAACTTTACGAACGATTAGACGAAGCAATCCATAACCAAGAGATGTGGTCTGAAGATTATGTTTTACACGAACAAGATGTTGAGGAGGTAAGCCCCCATGACTGACACATTCATTAAGGTTGATGCAGTGTACGGTATGTGGCAAGGTGAACGCATATGTGAAATCATGGGTTACACACAAGACATGGGTCATGTGTGGACAACCGACACAATGCTCAATTACTTTGACAAACTAGTACAATGCTATGACCTGTTCCGTTCCACTAATGGTTTCATGTCGCAATCGTTTGACACGATTCCGCCACTAGAACTATCGGGCTTAACATCCTTACAGAAATGGCAGCACATAAGAAACTCTGTATTAGATTATGGCAAACAGTTTCCAGACGCAGAAATTATGGACATACTAAACAAACTGGACATATCCTTAGACGAGTTCTATACTGCTGTTACTGTGAACAAGAAGCAAAACTCCATGAACGAAACGCAGTTCCGTTCATTCTGTTATGCTTGCCTAGAAGATAAACCCAACTTTGCCAAGATTGGTAGAGACTATGGTACTGGTGTAAACACTATGGTTTATTTCAAGAAACTATTTAGAGCAATAAAAGTAGCAAGGACAGAAATGATTGACAGTGATAAAGTATAATAAACCTATCAAGGTTTCGGTACTAGAGTACCTCAACCACTGTCCATGCTATCTAGTTCTATTAGAAAAGAGAATAAATGAAAATAGATAATGTAAATAAGATAGTATATGTTAGACAGTCATGGTTGAATGACATGGCTATCTGTCCAGAAAGAGCCAGACTGGGTATCGTTAGACCAGAGTTTCGTACTGGTAGTGACGCTACTATTATTGGTACTGCTATTCATACTGGTATTGAATCAGTGTTAGAGGGTAAGTCATCTGACTTAGGTCAGATGCTTAACGCTGTTGGTGACCATTATGATATTCTGAAGCAAACAAACTATAAGAAAACTAACATTGACGAGGCTAAGATTCCTGAATATTTGGAGTCTATGGCTACGGCTTTCTATGACGAGATTCTACCGCAAGTAGAATTAGGAGGTAAAGTTGAACATTATTTCAAGGTTCCTTTGGGTATTACTGTTCAGGACTATTCTGTGTGGCTTGAGGGAACGATGGACTACATCGCACCCAGCGGTCTTATATGGGACTGGAAAACATCATCCCGTGCTTATTACATCAAGGACAAACAGAAATCCGCTATCCAACCTACGGTCTATGGTTATGCGGCGCAATACGAAGGGCTAAGCAGTGGACCTGTTACAAACTTTAATTATGGGGTTATGGTTCGCTCTAGTCCTAGTAAGTCTCAGGTTGCCAGTATCACCCGAACACAAGGGCATTATGATTGGCTTAAGTATTTTGTTCGTGGGGCTGTTGGCTCTTGCCTTAAAGTGGGTACCGACAGCGAGTGGTTTATGAATGACAGCAGTACGCTATGCTCGTCATCATGGTGTTCGTATTGGAGCATCTGTAAAGGTGCGTTCAATACGAATGATTGACAGTAACATGTTAATCTAGTAATACAAACAACAACAAACAGGAGGAAAGATATGAGTGCCGTATCAAAAGACCAAAGCATTATTTTGCAGGTCGCAGGTAAGATTGCTGCCGACTTGACTAATAAGCATGAGGACATTAACCAAACCATTACGGATTGGTCTATTGCCTTTGATGCAATTTCAGACGCTCTGCTCACCACAATGGGTATGACTATCAACTCAAGTAATCCTGAACAGATGGTAATGGATGCCTTTAACGCTGTTAGCGTTCCAGTGCAGTCCACACCAGCACCAGTACAAGCACCGACTAGCGGTGGCTTCCAAGTGCGTATCAAGGGTCAGCAACACGGACCAATCCCTGAATGGCTACACAGTGAGTGTGCTAAGGTTGGGGTAACCGAAGTGTGGGACAACCGTGATGGTTTGTCTGCTAACCCTAAGCGTCCTTGGTTCAAGGCAGTGCAAGGTGACAAAGCCTTCTGGGCACCACGCAAGTAACGATAGGATGACAATGGCTCCTGATTACACGGAGCGTTGGGCGAAAGCAGGGCGGGGAGAACTTATCTCCCCGCCTCTTGCGTCTAAGGCTTCATACAACTATTATGTACCACTCGTTAAAGCAGCCGATGATTATGTGCATTGGGCACAAACACCACACGAACGAATCTATCTAGGGTTCCCTGAGATTGACTCACAAATGCGTGGCATTGCGCCATCGGAAATGTGTTTGATTAACGGGTATTCACATAGCGGTAAGACCTTAGTGTTGTTGCAAATCCTTGCAGCGAATCGTGACAAGCGTGTAATCTATTTCTGTCCCGATGAACCACGAACCTTAACGCTAATCAAGTTGGCTTGTGTTACACATGGCATTGATGCTAATGTGTTGGAAGCCAACATTACCTTGGGTGACCAAAAATCTATCTCACTCCTTAGGGAAACAGCGCAAGAGTTCTTTCCGAACCTTGCTGTGTTTGACCAAACCGTGTCGCTGATTGACATGGAGAGGGCATTGTCGGAGTATTCTGATGCTGTTGGTGAACCACAACTAATCGTTGTGGATTACCTAGACTTGATTACTGGTGGTGGCGAGGACATACCATCCAAAGCCAATAGCATTAAAGCGTTCGGTAAACGCCATAATGTTCCTATGTTGGTGTTGCATCAGTCTAGTCGTACAGCAGGTGCTGACGGCAAGAAGATGACCATTAGTTCAGGTGCGTTTGGTGGTGAACAACAAGCAACACATATCATTGGTGTACGCCGTAAGCGTTTTGAAATTGAAGGTTACATCCGTGAACTACAAGAGAAACTGGACCGAGCCGCTAACGCTGAACGAATCATAGAGAAAATAGAATCATTACAATACGAGTTACGCATCCACCAAGATACTGTTACTGTGAACTTGGTTAAGTGTAAGCGTCCAGCATCACAACTGTTGGATGATATGCACTTCACTATTGAAGCAGGGACAGGACGCTTGCATAGGTTGGAAGATGGTGTGCTACCTTATAAGGATGAACGCCCCAGTCCCCCTACTATAGCCGACATGGTTGGTGAGCAACCAACCCTTGTGGATGCACTAGCAGATTGGTGACCTTATGATACCAGAGTATTTGCTTAAAGACTTCATTACCTTGTTTCGGGGTCGTGGAGATGTTTACGGACATGACGAGGGTCGTTGTGTCAAAGCCCCATTAACCCTAGATGTATTTCAAAACCATTTCATGGATGCACCAATCGGCGTGTACCCTATGGTTCCTAATGGTGGCGACTTTTATGTTGCTTGGGGTTGCTCAGACTTTGACACAACAGATGCTTTAGACAATGCTGTTAAACTACATGACGCATTACTTGAGGCTGGTATCGTATCTTGGATAGAGAAGTCACGCTCTAAGGGCTATCATGTTTGGGTGTTCTCTGATGTTCCTGTCCGTGCTATAGACATGCGTTACATGTTGCTTATGGCATCGCAGGTTGCAGAGGTTCCAGCAACAGAGGTTAATCCTAAGCAGAAAGCATTGAAGCATGGGCAGTATGGCAACTATGTTCGGTTGCCATACGCCCACATAGATGACCTGCATACGGATAAGCAGCGCATAATCCTTAGGGCAACAATCAAGGACAAGCATGTGCCAATGCAACTGCTGGACTTTGTGCGTAACGCTATGGATAATCGTGTGCCAGCAGAACGCATCCAGCAGATTGCTAGCATGTATGTTGAACCATCCCATACACCTATTGTTGCTACGGATTACAACGATTATGATGCCACATTGCCTGACGCTATGGAATCGTTATCACCATTGGGTAAGGTTATTTGGCGTGACGGTCCGCTTGCAGGTAAAGACCGTTCAACAACTCTAGCGAAACTTGGACATGAGTGTGTGCGCTCAGGTCTTAATCCCTCCCAGACTAAGACCATTGTGCGCACCGCCGATAAGCGTTGGGGCAAGTATCATCTTCGCCCCAACGGCGAATTAGAAATAGACAAACTAGTAGTAAGGGTACATTCGTGACAACAATCCTAGCAATACAAGGTGACAACTGGGCGTGCATTGGTGCGGACACACAATGGACGGACGACTATAATCGTGTTGGCAGAATGAACCAATCCAAAGTTATTACCGCAGGCAAATACCTTATTGGTGTAGCAGGTGATACCCGTGGTGCAAATGTTATCCAACATGCGTTCACACCACCAGCATTACCACCTAAAGTTAATGGTGCTAAACTAGCGAAGTTCATTGTGTCGCAATTCGTTCCAGCCTATAAGGAATGTTTGGAACAGCATGGTGCAGGCAGACCACAATATGATGACCAGCCAGCACAATCCGCTAACGAAATACTGGTTGTTGCTAATGGTGTTGTGTTCCAAATAGACAACGATTATGGCACCGAGGTAGATACATGTAATCTGTATGCTATTGGTTCTGGTGCACATTATGGTTTGGGTGCATTGCAGGCTGTTACGGAAAAGAAAAAGATTACCGTTGCAACTGTGCGTCCGTTAATGCTCAAGGCATTAAACATATCAGCAAAGTTTGACTCAGGTACTGGTGCCCCGTTTCACATGTTTATTCAGCAGGCACAATAATGTCGCACAGTATTAACATAGCGATGAAACCTGTACCAAAGGGTCGCCCACGAATGACACGCCGAGGGCGTGTCTTCACACCACAAACAACCATAGATGCTGAAACGATTGTTCGTGAAGCATGGACAGGACCATGTTATGATGGGGATGTAAGTTTAGTGTGTCAGTTCACTAAAGAAGGAATCAGAATAACTGTCAGCGAAATATCAGAAGGAACATTACCAAAATCCACATTACGGGGTGACCTAGATAACTATGTCAAGTTGTTAATGGACGGACTGAACGGAGTAGCATGGCAGGACGACAAGCAAGTAAAAATGTTGATAGCGACAAAAGAGTAAAGCAATCAGACTATGACATTGCACCAAAACAATACGACTTCCACACCGACCTACGGTATGGTAAGCAAGGAGAAAAACTTGTTGAAGAGTTTCTACAGACCCTTAGTGGTGGGGCGTTTGAAGTTAAAACAGACCGCTACCGAAACGGGCGTATGGTCTTGGAAATGGAACACAACCCACGCAGAGAAACTGATGAAGAAGGTAAACCTAAATGGAAACCGTCAGGGCTTGCAGTCACTAAAGCACGCTGGTGGGTTTATGTTTACACGCTTGACGGGTCGTTCATTATCGTTGATGTTCAACGCATTAAACGATATCTTAAAGCAAACAAAAATAGATTCAACCCAAAATCCTATCACAACTTCGCACAGCGAAGCAGTAACCCCTCACGAGGATACCTGCTCCAGCCCGAAGATGTAATGGACCTGATGATTAACCCCGCTTATGACACAGTACCCAAGTTATAACAACCCACTAGGTGATGGCAAGGACATTCCCGACATAAGGGAATACGACCCAAACAGCACCGAATGGTTAATGATGCCAAACCAAACAAGCATCCCAATCGTGGACAACGATGAGATGGTTGCATTGGTTCGTGAGATTCTGTCCACGCTAGACGGCATTGACCAGCAGATGATACAATTAATTTACTACGAAAGAAAAACATTTCAAGAAGCAGCACGACTCATAGGAATAAAAGCCAAGTCACATGCTTGGCGTAAAACAAAAGCAGCAATGGAAAAACTAGAGTACGCATTACGCAGTAATGCGCAACTCATGGAAATATTGGAGATGAAATATGAAATCAGAGACTAGGCGCAAACACAATCATAAGAACTTTAATCAAGCGGCACAAGCCGCATATGATTCTATTATGTCTGACGCAAAGAATACCTTGTCGGACCGCAACAAGTTTGACCCTATTGAAACCTTTATGTCCCGATGGATTAAAGGACTACAAGAAGGTGACTATGATGAAAGCGACCTAGAGTTGGCAACTATGGTTGCCAAACGAGCAGGAGTAGAAGCCCTGTACTGGTTGAGCACTAATCTTGGCACGGACATGCCGAACATCGTGGACATTGTATGTGGCAAACAACACGACTACGGTCATGATAATATCAACAACTTTGGTGTAATCGGAATCGGTATCCGTTTATGCGACAAGATTGCTCGCATAAAAAACCTAGAGAAGCGTGGCACCCCAAAAAACGAATCATTAGTGGACTCCTATATTGACATTGTGGGTTACGCTATTATCGCAATCATGTTGGATGAAGAATCATTTCAACTACAACTCAAAGGAGTTTAACATGTACGGCAAAAATGGAAAACCATACAACATTGATGGCACCGAGTTTAGCGTTGACGACAAGTTCGTTTTGTCAACCCTAATGGCTATTATTGTAGCAATCCGAGAAACAAACCCCGATTACCCATCCATTGACACCGCTATTGAAAAACTTGCAGAAGGCATTTATGAGCAAATCAAAGAAGTTGAACCTAGTGATACTGAACGAACAACTGACACTCCTGCACCATGAACTTAAACAGGCTGGTGCCCCAAAGACCGCTATCAGGCGTGTTGAAGATGTCGCTGTTTCGGTGAAATGGTTACAGGACAATGAGTGACGCAGACTTTGACCCTGATGACATGACAGAACTATCAGGAATCTTCGCTGAAATGATAGCAGATAACGAAGACGGTTTTATTATGGAGTTCGGCATAAGCCGACTCGCTGCCAAAGAACTAGTTGACTTATGGAAACAAGCATCCTTAGGAATTAAATCAGCACAAGTAGCATCATGGGCTGAGTACACCAAAATAATTAACCAAGTGAAAAAAGCGTTAAACGAAGAGTATTAAGGTTTAGCCTTGTTAGACTTTATGATACCTTCAAGTTGTTTCTCAAGGTCCTTAAGTTTGAACTGTCGGTTAATAGCCTCGCTACGCTGTTGCTGTTCACCAATCTGACGGTAAGGAACACCGAACCAGTTCAACACATTACCAATCCAACGCTCCTCAAGTGACTCCTTGCCACCCAACTTACCACCAGTTAAACGAAACGCTTGAGCCAATGTTGGCAACGCCTGCTCAATAACATAAGTAACCCGTGGGTCAATCATCATCTTGCCATTAGCATCATAATCAGCGTAAGCAGTACCAGTAAGATTGTAAAGAACTTTCGCTACAGCAGACTCAACACCTTGTGCTGTGCGCTTATCACCAAACGGAATGTCCAACGCTACCTGTTTGCCGTACCATAGTTCAAACGGAACACGCAACAACGGAGTCATCTGACCAGCCAAACCGCTAGGTGTAGTAATATCTTTCAGGTTCTGTGCTAAACGAACCATTGGCAGGTCGGGCGTAAGCACCGACCCCATACCAGCACCCAAAGGACCAGACCTTTGAATCCAACTAGGCAACATCAAATCCTCATTAACAGGGAACTCTTTCTTAATGCGCTCATACTGAACATAAGCCTTAGGGCGAGTAGCCATCTGTGAAACCTGCAAAGGAATGTTACGGCTAGTCCAAATCCAAAACGGAATGACCTTCTTCATCTTCTCATCAAACGCAGACAAATCTGTGTAATCAAAATGCACACGGCGAATACGAGCCACAGCCTCATCAAAGTTCATGCCCTGACGATAAGAATCCAACGCCATCGGAATACGCAAAGCGTTTTCCACAAAGTCATTCTTACGGCTAAAGAAACCTAGATAAGCGTTACTGGCAGCCTTAATCTTATTTCCCTGCTTGCCCTCTAAACCAAACATAGGTATAGCAAAGTCATCACTTTGTCCACGCCCAGTAGCAGCGACAACCTGTTGAACAAACTCTGCCTCAGCCACAGCATTAGCGTCCGCTAAGTCAATACCTGCACGCTCCATCCAATCAGCATAAGTCTTACCTGCTAATGTCCTAGCCTTAGAGTCATACTGTGCAGCAGCCCACCTAAAGCCTATGTTCATTTCCTTTAACGGAACACCATCAGCATAGTTCATGAACTGTCCAGATAAACCGTTACGAACAAAAAACCCAACGGAAGCGGTAACATACCGCTTCCAATAGTTGTTCAAAGCATTAACAGTCTTAAAGAACGCTGCTGCTTCCTCTGTACGGCGCAACTTCTCCAAGTTAGGTTGCCATTTAGCGGCGACAACATCAGGAACCTGAACACCCATACCCTTAAGTTCTTCCCAACCTTTTTCTGTATCCTCAAAAAGAGCCTTACCCATTTCGGCAGACCTAGCCTTGGACAGATTCCAAGCATTAACAGCAATCTCACCATCAATCTTACCAAGTTCCGCTTCACCAGCATGAACCAATGTTATAACACGGTCATAAGCATCCTTAAGCGCAGGGTCAAAATCAAGCAAC
>Ga0247723_1000239_pt1 | contig 36218 bp, 58 predicted proteins | sample MSEWelMarce5H_FC_FD_189079 | JGI IMG/M metagenome (GOLD analysis project Ga0247723, IMG submission 189079) | Subsurface sediment microbial communities from gas well in West Virginia, United States - MSEEL Well Study Marcellus 5H_FC | ecosystem: Environmental > Terrestrial > Deep subsurface >... | reverse complement strand
TGCAATCACCTTAGTGAAATTCTTTTCGTAATTCATGTAGCCTAAAGACTCTATTAAGCCCGTGTGGTCGTGATCTACTTTGCAGCTAATCATCACCCGTTTAACATCGGCATTACGCAATACATTCTCTGCGTATCTAAACATTCCATTGCCAATGCCGTTACCCCTGTACTCAGGAACAACGTAATACCAATCCTCTTTTGCTATCCTGTAGCCATTGTGCCGGATGTGGTCAGCAATAAAGAATCCAACCCATCCGACAAGTTTGCCATCAACTCGGCAAGTAATTAGCCTGTAAGACTTCTTTGCAACTGAGTACCTGCGCCAATCTATGTTTAGCTCGGTATCAGGGAAAGCATTTACTTCCGCATGGTGCTTAATAGCTAGTGGCAATAACTCGTCCACTATGTCCTCAATATGCTCAACCTTTAGGGAAGGCTTCATTCCTTATACGCTGCGGATGTTTGCGCTAGTGACAATGCCAGCGCTTAACTCTGCGGCTTTTAGCTGAATCTCAGCCTCTAGCTCACGAGCCTTAAGCGCCATCTGTGCCTCTGTCTTCTCCCGCATTAACTGAATCTCTGCGGCTGCTTTCTCACGCTGTAACTGAATGTCAGCCATAGCCTTCTGTTGTGCTGCCTGTACATCTGCCTGTGCTTTCTGTTGAGCAATCTGAATTTGTGCTTGTGATTGCTGAATCAGAGCTTGAGTAGTTGGGTCAGCCTGTGGTTGCTTAGGTTGTGCAAGTTGCGCCTCAATCTCAGGAGTAATCTCCTTAAAGAACTCTGCGCTGTCTGTAAACCCTGCTGCCTCGATAAACCGACCTAGCGTGCCACGATACTGTCCGACAGATACTAGCGGGTTGTTAGGACCGAACTGTTGCAGGATCGCCTCTTGTTTAGCAAGAACCATCTGCAACATAGTCATCTGCTCGGCTTTCGAGCCTGTCCCTAAACCTACGGAAATGTCTACATCGTACTGATTCGACCACTCACGAGGGTCTACAGGCACATACTTGCCACGCAAACGCATAACAGTAGGCTTGTCTTGATATTTACAAAGTAGCTGTAGGATGCCTTGGAACAGGGTTTTAACGCCTGTCTCGGCAAAGATACGAGCCACTAGCTCTAGCTTGCCACCTGCCGCAGCGGTAGACGCAGCAACAGCCGCAGCCGTTACGTTCTGCAACACATCGGGGTTTAACCCTTGTTGCATATCCGATACGCCTGTGCGCTTTGCTTGTGCGTCATCCAAGTATTGCAACATTGGGAACGCTTGGGCGATAACGCTTGGCACTTGCATGGGTACGACTGCGTTTGGAGACTTCATGCGAACCACGCCACCAGGCGTAACGGTCAGCAAGTCATCCAAGTTAACCTGACCCTCTACAGCGCCAACTCGGGCGTTGTTAGACAGGTAAAGGTTATCTAGCATCTGACGGACAACAGTAGACTTAATCAACTGAATGTCCATACTCCGGTCTGCTAACGATTCACCAAAGAACTTATGCGGAATCGGGATAGGGCAAAGCGAGTGGAACGGGTTGTAATCTGTTGCTACGTTGCTCAGGATGTCTGAACCTGCGTAGAATATCTGACGCAACTCAGCGATCCCGTCACCGTCATAGTCTGTCATGAGATAGGCTTCGTACACCTCAATCTCTTGCATACTATGGTCAAGTGATGCCTCTTCGTCCGGCTGCTCACCTCGGCTGTATCGTGCCAATCGCTCGTCTGTGAAACTCAGGTCATTAAATGACGGTAAGTTTTCCACAATCTCAGGGTCAAAGCCCATAGCGATAAGGTCTGAACGTGGCAACAGCTTACGGTGTGCAACAAATGGACTGTCGGCAATAGAGCGTGCACGCTTGCTAATTAGGAACTCTTCAGGCGGTACATTCTCAACCTTGACTGCGCCATGTTGTGTACGTTTTGCGACAATTACATCGCTTGTTTGCATAATGATAGGCTGACCATCCATGCCTACCTGCTCTACTATTGTGGTGTCCTGAGCTACAACCTCACGGCTACCGTCCGACATTAGGAGCATCAACTCCTCGTCTGTCAGCCCGCGGTATTCCTCTTTGGTTACATCTTCCTTGACGTCCCAATAGCACTTAACCACGCCATTCTTTTGCAGGAGAGCGTCTTTAAACCAGTTATGCAGGATCGTAAAGCCTGGGTTTTGCGAGTAGAACACCCAATTACAGTAATCCGTAGCTTGCTTAGCGCCTTCCTCATCGCCTGGTCCTTTCGGCTCAAAGCGGACAATATCATCCGACTGAGTAAAGACACGCACGAGTTGTGGCAGAGCGCCATCTATAGCCTCTGCTACCTCACCCGTGACGATCTGACTGCGACCATCTACCTCGTTGCCATACGGCTGACGCAGGTAGTATTCAAGGGCTTTGGTTCTCGCTTCCGTTGTCTCTGTGTCCAGATACCCGATTGCGTTGTCGATTTCGTTTTCCAGAATCGACTTCAGTTTCCCATCGTCCATACATTTCCTCAAGCGCTTGAACACGCCTTAATAAATTATCGTACTCTTCACGAGTTACCGGATTGCCTCGGCGTTCCACAAACATTTAGACCACCCACTTAGTATTAACAATGATAGGCTTACCCCATCCTGAGCCTCGCTCGTCCATACCCACCGCTAAGTAGCGGAAAGCATCTGAACCGTGGCTCGACCAATCGTGCAAAGGCTTGTCGAAAAACACTTGTCTCTTTTCGTCAAACTCTCGCCTATAGTTACGCAAACAATCCAATCCTTGCTTAACCTGTGGCACATTGAAATAACACCTCGGCAAAAGCCTTCTAACGGCTTGTATGCCATCATCTACGCCTAGCCTACCCACTACCGTACAGTCTAGACCTGCCTCTTGTAGAACCTCTAAACGGCTCTTGCCTGTGCCTAGCTCTCTGACCTGTACATCGTGCGGCAATAACTGAGGCGCTTTGTGCCAACCTCGGTTAGTCAACTCCCGAACGTACCAATCTAAACCTTGCCCATGATTCTCTATGTAATCCATGAGCCTTACTTCGTTATGAACCAACTGAGCGACCCAGATAGATGTACTGTCACCCATGCCCAAGTCCCACGCAACAAATGTCTTGCAAAGGTCATCACGCTCTATCTTGTGGTATCTACCCTCGGATTCTAAGCCATTCAAGATTTGACCGTAGTAGCTTCCCTCTACGCTTGCTGAGAAACTACACTCAAACTCTTGGTTGTACTTATCCTCGCCCATCTCACGCTTGGCGGCTTCTAGCTCAGACTCAAGTACAAGTTTGGTCTGGCTCGCCTTAAACTCAAGCATCTTCCAGTTAGGCTCTACCTCTGCCCTATCCCGCAGGTCCTTAAAGTGGTTCTGTCCCTTTGGTGTGCCGATAAACATTGCCCAACTTTGGGGAGCACGATCCGCTAGGGCAGGGCGAACAATCTCATTCCATATCTTAGGGTTTTGGTCTGCAATCTCATCTAAGATCACGCCATCAAAATACTGTCCCCGTAAGCTATCAGGATTATCAGACCCGTATAACTGTATGCGCCTATCCCAAAAGTCTACACGCATCTCGGCAATGTTAGCCTCTGCGCCTAGCGGTCTTGTGTAGTGAAGCAGGTAATCCCACGCCACCCGCTTAGCCTGAGAGTATGTAGGTGCAATATATGCAAACCTTGGACGCTCTCTATCGCACTCGATAGCAGACTTAATTAGCTGATTGATTGCCGATACTGTCTTACCCATCCTACGATGCGCTACAACCACCACAAAGCGGCTATCATCCATCGCCTTGTGTATCTCTAGCTGCGGCTCTCTGGGTGAGTACGGTATCTCGATTACTTTTGCCATGTAATTACGGCTTGAATCGGCGCACCATCTTCACCACTTACCTGCAACGGTAGCAACTTAGGATAGATAGTTGCCCAAAATGCACGCTCGTTAGCAGGGTCTTCCTGCGCCCATGCTACAAGTCTTTCAGCGCCACCTAGCTTATCAGCGGCAATAGCAATTGCTTCCTTAGCAGAGGTTGTGGTGCGGTTTAACGCACCCTTTGGTCTACCCTTACCCGCATTGGGAGGCATACGCTTTTCTGTAACTGTTTCTATTTTACTGTCCATACGATTCCTAATGGGTCATCGTGTTAAATACAATTTAGCTTAAAGCAAAAATTCATCTCTTAATTCATACCCGCCAGATTTTGTTGGATATGTTGCTTCTCTTAAATCAAAAACCTCTGAAATAAATGGTTCACCTGTTTTCTTTTTAGAAAATCCAACAATTGAATCATGTCCTGCTTTTCTTGCCGCCTCACTAACTATGTACTCTTGCATAGCATACGGCAATTGATTGCCAGATTTGCTGTTTTGCATAATGTAGTTTGAAAGATAAGGGTCTACACCGTATTTTTGCAGGGTTTCGCCAATGTGTTTTGCTTTTTCTGCGTTGGTTAGCAAATTGCTCGGTATTGAAGTAACTCTAGTTGCCTGTATTACATCTTGACGCATATTTTCATAAGCGCCCTTACCCATTAGTTGATCGTAAGCAGCGGCAGGTGCTTTACCACCCGTTGCGCCTTTTACAAACAATGGGTTTTTAACAAAGGTTTCACCAGATATATTTTCTTTACCACCGTAACCAGACACACCAGTAGAGTAATACTTTGCATTGGCAGAGCCTTCTGGCAAGTAAAAAACCCCACCCCTTACGGATTCCATACCCGCTTGCTCTGGTTTTTGGTTTCTCACCAAAGACATTTTTAATCCACCGTCAACTATCTCAGCGCCAGGGGTATTTTTTACGGCATTTAAAAATACATCGTCAGTTGGCAAAGATGTAGCCATTTTAATATCTTTAGCTACAGAAGTTGGAACGATATTTAAATCAAAACCACCTGTGCCTGTTGGGTTTTTTATCCCACTCCCGACACCCAAACCACCGCCCATAAAATTAAGCGCCATGTTTGCGGCTTCTTTCTCAGGGTAAAAGTCTGCATCTGTACCGAGCAATGCACGAGCAGGTGAGGTAAATGCGTTTACCGCCTCTGCAAGCAGCCCTGGTAGCGCAAACTCACGCTTATTAAACACAGAGCCAGGCATTGAGTCACGAAACGGGAGAATAGTAGCTCTACCTTCCATCGGCAAGGCTTTAGCATACCAAGGTTGCTCGCCGCCCTGAGCTGCGTTAAATCTACGCAACTCTTCTTCTTCACTGAGCAATCCTTTCATATCTCACCATTTAACTTTATTAGCCCAATAAGCTGCGGACATTTTACCTTTAGCTATGTTTTCAGCGTGCCGAGCTTTGAACGCTTCGTTTCGCTTACTACCGTCAGGACTGCCTGTAGCGCCTTGTTGACCAAAGCGGATAAGTTTTGTGTCCTCGCCTGATTTGGCAAGTACAGCATGGGACTTAGTAGGATGGCTAGGAGTGCGCTTAGGCTTGTTAAAGCCCGAGAATGTTTCCTTGCCACGCTTAATCATTTCTTTTTAGCCGTTTTAGCGGCTGTCTTAAAGTCTTTAGCACTAGGTGCTGCCTTGCTACCAACCTTGTTCATCTTCTCGCCTGATCCGGCTGCAATGCGCTTTTGTTTGGCATTGATATTTGCGTAGAGACCCTTCATGCTTAATCCTCTTCGTCTTCACCCGTTATAGACTCTTTCAAGTCCTCGTATTTCTGCTCGGCTTCCTCGTATTCCAACTTAGCCATAGCAAGCATTTCTTTCTGCTTCTTGGTCATAATTGTCTTGATAGGACCGCCCGATAGCCATGCCGAACACGTCCGGCTACCTGCACACTTGAACTCAAACAGCTCGCAATAGCCTAAATCGGCTGCGTCTGCAATTGCCTCGTACTCCTCGCCGCCTGTGCCTGAACCCATGCCGTTGACAATGCACATCTCCATCTCGGGAGTGACAATAAACGCAGCACAGTTACCGCAGCGCATTGTCTTAGCCTCGTCTTCTGTTGTGTTCCATTCTTTAGCACGTTCAGCCCAAAACTCGGTATCTTCATAATCAGGGTTTGCAGGACCGTAGCCTACATTCTTAAATGCCCAATCCCGATTCTTGAGATTTAGCTTTACGTCTTGAGTGGATGCGGGACATTTCATTAGTACATCCCCGTCTCTTCTTTCTTTAGCTGCTTCTTGTAGCCGTACTTGCCGGACTTCTTGTCTTCAGCCATGTACTCCTTAGCTACCTTTGCAGGGATACCTACTTTCTTAGCGAACTTAGGTGAGTTGGCTGCGGCACGCATAAACTGCGCTTGGGCTTTCGATACGCTTGGCATTATTCCTTTTCCTCTATCGCTTCAGCCATGTACAGGCTGTCGTAAATCTTGCGGGTTGATCCCCAAAACTGTTTGGCAAAGATGTGTCCCTCTCCCTTGTATTCCTGACCCGTAAAGTGTCTAGGGATAAAGTAGTGGGATGGGTAAATAGTTAGCCCGTATTGGAAACGCTGCCAAATGTCCGTAAGCCTTTGCGGTCCGACTGTCTGCCAAGCAGGTCTGTCTGTGACTGTTTGCTCGGCGTGGATGTCTTCGATAATTTGTCCAATGAAAGGACTGCTCTTTTGCGCTGCAAGGTAGCCAGCCGCCAATAGTCCAGGGCGTTGATGTTCGTTCTCCCAACAAGTGAACTCGTTAGCTTGCAACATCCAATCCGGTATAGGCTTGACACAGATACTATCCGCATCCACCGCAAACCCGCCATGCTCGTACAGTATCTCGTATCTCATAAGGTCAGCTACACCGTTTAGCTCTACCTTCCACATATCCTGTAGGTGTTTGGCATTGCGCCACGAGGTCTTTACTAAATCCTCGTTGCCCCAAACTTTAATATCCCAATCAGGATTGTGATTGCGCCAAGTGTCAATACAATTATCAGGTCGTTTAGATTCATCGCCTACCCAAACTATATGTAGTTTCTTAGGTATCACCATACACCTTGTCGTTTCATGTCCCGTATTTCCTCCGTCTTGGCTCGTGCGTTAACCGTAGCTAACGAACCAACAGGGCGGCTGTAGAAATATCGAGGTGTCATATCAAACTTGACGGATGCACCAGCCTTGCGTAAATCTAACCAAAGCGCCCAATCCTCCCACCCGACATTACGGTATGGATGTTTGAGCAACAATTCTCGTTTTACAGCGGAGGACACAATAAGCGGGTTTTGAGCGTTTATTTCCAAAGCCCTATCCCATGTATAGGGATCGGGATTCATGCGCCCACCGCCCTCTATATCAAGCGCAAAGCCTATTATGTCGTGGACACCATCCACACCATCGAAATAGTGTGTGTAAGGTACATCGTCTATATCCGAACACGATACATAATCGCCCGTAGCTACTTGGATACCTGCGTTCCTAGCTAGACCTGCGTGCTTGGTCGTGTTGATAACGACCTTGTGCTCTGTGTCTAACGGTTTGTCAGACACAATAATAATCTCAGGTTTACCGGAGATTGCGGTAGCGGCTTGTAGCCATTGCTTACCGTATGTCTCCCAGTAATTGCCCCAACATATCGTAACGATTGTGTGCATAAAAAAATCCCCACAAGAGTGAGGATAAAGAACCAAGGAGATTGAGGCACGTTTTCAGAAAACACTACCCCGCACAAATGATACTATTTTTTGCTTTTAGGCGCAAGTTGTTTACATTCTTGTTGTTTTTCAGCAAATACAGACTTGTACAAGTTACCGCCTATAAGTGATGGCTTCCTGAGAATCTCCATTGCACCCTGCCGGATAGGTAGCTGGTCGATAGTAAATCCTTTGTATTCCATTGTTGTCTCCAGAATTAGGTGTGGGTTTCCATAAAGCAGGATCGAGATCGAAAATTGGGTGAAGAGTGCGAGCGCCCGCCAAGATGCTCATGTTTTTCATACCCACTAAGCCGCTAACGCTTAGTACCCACGCAATGAATGTACCACAGGATAACTAACAGTTTTTACTATCGCTAACCCTAGTATTGTTAGTGTGCATTATCTTGAGTGATAGTCTCCCCAAGGGTGGTAAGCGTGTAGTTTCCTACGCTTTACCTGCCTGACCCATATATACCTGTAGAGATATATACCAGTCCTACACGGAGTTAATGTTCAATCAGCATAGGTCTTGTCCCACCATGTCCCTATACCTTGTGCCGTACCCATTTAAGTCGGCGAGGCTTGCTACGGGGTGTACGTTAGCCTATGTTCTATTCCACGCAGCCCATGTAGGCTCTTGCTATCGTGTGGAGTACGGGTAGGCTACAAAACAAAAAACCCTACTGAGACAGGCTTTAGGCTTGGTTGCCGCATAGAGGGATGGAGTGACATCTTCTCTAGCTTTGACGAAGCCTACCTCAGTAGGGATTCTCCGTTTCACTCAACTACCAATGGGTTACCAATCCACCAGATATAGAGATTATACACGACAAAAACAATACTCTAATAGGTTTTGTTTATTAAAACTTAAAAACCAATAAAAACATTTATATACAAATTAGGGTTTCCCCCAATGTTTTGCTGTCCTAAATTGTGTAGAATTTAATACATGGCACTAACGCCAGTAACCAAGGAAAACAAAATGACAACATTCTCACCAGCAGATTTTGATTTAACTCAAGAAGATTTTGATGCTCATCCTGGTATGTCTATGGAGGCGATTCAAGATTTATATTATCAAGACGCTATTGCTAATGAAGCTATGGCAGAAGCAGAGGGTCGTTGGGAAGATTCTGGTTGTAATTAACTAAATTAAGGGGGCGCAAGCCCCTACCAAGGATAAAACAATGTACGACTACAAGCTACCTATGTATATCCAGACCGATACGGATGATGAGCAGCCTTGTGTTGTTGGTGTATCTGTACGCAAACACATTCTATCGTCAGGCGAGGATTGCGGGATTCTGGATTACGACTACGACATTCTGGATACGGACGGTAATGTGCGTAAGGATTGGAATAGGTTTGATGACAGACAGTTTGCAAAGTGTGTTCATTACAAACTTGAGATAGCAATGGGGGACGAATGAAAACAGATCAATTATTTGATGAGTATCCGGAATGGTTTGGTATGCCAGAGTTTGTTCAAGAAAAACAAGACGTTTACGCAAAAATAATTATTCGTGTTGCTAACGAAGAAGACTTAATGGCTCTTTCAAAAGCATTGCAGCAGCCATTAACAAAAAAAACAAAATCGTTATGGTTTCCAACATTAACAAGAGGAATTAACTCTAACAAAAGGTGGGTAGATGAATCCTAACTACCCTGTTTACATTATTTCAAAAGGACGCTGGGATACACGGTTAACAAGCAAGGCTTTAGAACGAATGAATGTTCCTTACAAAATTGTGATTGAGCCTCAAGAATACGAAAATTATGCTTCCGTAATAGATCAACAAAAAATACTTGTATTGCCGTTTAGCAATTTAGGACAAGGATCAATACCAGCTAGGAATTGGGTCTGGGATCATTCGATCAACATTGGTGCTGCAAAACATTGGATACTTGATGACAACATAGAAAACTTCCACAGACTAAATAGAAACATGAAACCAATTGCTTTAACTGGTTCTATATTTAGGGCAGCAGAGGACTTTGTTAATCGCTACGAGAACGTAGCAATTTCTGGTTTTAACTACTATTCTTTTTGCAAAACCTGTGACAAGCTACCTCCTTATGTTTTAAACACTAGGATTTATTCGTGCATTTTGATTCAAAACGATATACCGTACAGATGGCGAGGAAAATATAACGAAGACACAGACCTATCGTTACGAGTGCTGAAAGATGGTTATTGCACAATTCAATTTAATGCTTTTTTGGCTGGTAAGGTTACTACCCAACGCATGAAAGGCGGTAATACGGATGAGGTTTACAAAAACGGGACGTTAGAAAAGTCACAAGCATTGGTAGATTGGCATCCAGACGTTGCAAAAGTTGTGTGGAGATTTAACAGATGGCATCACCATGTTGATTACAAGAGGTTTAAAAAAAACATACTTAAACGTAAACAAGATATTTTAATTTCAGCAGATGTTAACGAATATGGAATGAAACTTATCACTTTGGAAGACAAATGAAAAACGACACAACAATATCTATCCGCATACCATCCGAGATTCGGCAACAGCTAGAAGACCTAGCAGCAGAGAACTGTCGCAGCTTAGGCGGTCAGGCTTTGCATTTCCTAAAGTTATCCCTAAGTAACATAAATGTTACCTCCGAGCCAAAAAGTATCATAAAAGATACAAAACCAAAAGTATCACGCCCGCATGATGTAGCACCGCAGGTATGGTTGGACTACATGGAAGTCCGCAGGGCTAAGAAGTCACCTATTACCGAGTCAGCTATTAACCAACTGCGGGCAGAGGCAGACAAGGCAGGATGGTCTCTAAACGAGGCTGTAATGGAGTGCTGCTCCCGTGGGTGGCTAGGATTTAAGGCTAATTGGGTAAACAAGGCAAGCAAGCAACAAGCACTAGAGAACTCTAACCAACAAGCTGCGGAGGCTTTCATAAATGGTTGACGAAGACAAGAAAGAGTTTGCTCAGTTTATGGGCGGTATGTTTGCGGTCTACGGCAAGGAAGTTAGCACCATGCTTCTGCGTATATGGTTTGAGGCTTTGCGCCAATACGACCTGAAAGCCGTAAAGGATGCACTAGCTCGCCATCTGCTTAACCCTGATAACGGTCAATTCCTACCTAAACCTGCGGATGTTGTAAAACTTATAGGTGGTACTAATATTGATACTGCTCTGCAAGCCTGGTCGCTCGTAGACAAAGCCATCCGATCAGTCGGCACATACCAAACCGTACAGTTTGCAGACCCGATTATCCACAGGGTCATACAAGACATGGGTGGGTGGGTACATCTTGGCAAAAAAGAGGAAGACGAGTGGGCATTTGTAGCTAAGGAGTTTCAGACCCGCTACAGGGGTTTAAAGACCACAGGAGCACCGATTGAAGCACCGCAGGTACTTGTGGGAATCACCGACCAACAAAACGCTCTAGCGGGCGTTAATTTCAAATCTAAGCCAATCCTGATAGGACACCGAAATGACACCATCCGCACGCTCGATAGCACTCATGAAGTCCCTCGGTTATCAGGTAGCTAATTGCGACCATTACAACTACTTTACCAAGCGTAGACACGATCTGTACGGATGTATCGACCTGCTCTGCATTGGTAACGGAGAGACGGTAGCGGTACAGGTTACGAGCAAGTCCAATATGTCTAGCAGGATTAAGAAGATTGAGGCATCCGATGCTTTCCCTGAAATGCTGCGGTCAGGATGGCGTGTGCTAGTACAGGGCTGGTGGAAGAACGCTAAAGGACGGTACGAAGTAAAGGAGTTTGAGTTTTAAGTCTATTAGGGAAAGTCCCTATATACGCACAAAAGCCACAGATTTACAGTTACATCACTTTACCAAGGAGCTAGACCATGAAAACAATATCTACATACGATGCTGCACTCTACGCAATTGCCGCTTTTGCCTTTGGCGCTTTGTTTGTGCTGGAGCTGCTATGAACCTCGAAACCAATGTCCGCATTATGCAAGCGTTCTCAGACGGTAAGTACCCGATCCGTGACGCAGAATTTTGGGCTGAGCACATGAGCGATAAGCACTTTGTTATGGACTTGCTTAAGACCATCTCCGAGGCTTACTACAGTCCCGATCCTGCAATTGGCGAGATGTTAGACAAAATCGAAGCACGAATCTACAAGGTGACAAAATGAAAGCAATAGCACAAGCATTTGTTAAGGCAAAACGAGAGTTTGCTCCGGCACTTAAAACATCTGTTAACCCACACTTCCGTAGCAAGTATGCCGATCTAGCTGCCTGTTTGGAGGCTGTAAACGATGCTCTCCTAAATAACGGTATTGCTGTATACCAAGAAACTTCTATGTGCGATAGCGGAGTGGTAGTAGAAACAGTATTCCTGCACGAGTCAGGTGAGATGCTTAAAGGCGGTATGTTGCACGTTCCCGCTAGTAAGCAAGACCCACAGGGCTACGGCTCGGCGCTTTCTTATGCAAGACGCTATAGCATTATGGCAGCTTGCGGTATCGCAGGAGAAGATGATGACGGTAACGCAGCGTCCAGGCAGAAACCTACGGTAGATGTAGAGGTAGCGATCAAGGCGATCCAATCAGCCGTAGACTTAGATTCACTCAAGACCCACTTCTCAAGCGCTGTAAAACTGTTTAAAGGCGATACAGAGGCATTTGCAAAGGTTAATGCAGCTAAGGATGCTCGCAAGGCTGAACTGTTAGCAAAGGTGGCAGAATGATCGAGCAAGGCAGTCCCGAGTGGTTTGCCATTCGTGCTGGCAAAGTTACAGCCTCTAAAGTAACGGATGTAATGTCCTCCATTACAACAGCAGGGTATCGCAATTACCTTGCTGACCTAGTGGTAGAGCGTCTTACGGGTAACAAAACCGAGTCGTTTACCAATGCTGCTATGCAATGGGGAGTTGACCAAGAGCCTCTAGCTCGTGCTGAATACGAGGTTAAGACGGGTAACTTTGTAGACCAAGTTGCCTTTGTTGAGCACCAGACTATCCCTATGTTCGGATGCTCACCGGACGGGTTGGTGGGTGAGGATGGGCTTATTGAGATCAAGTGTCCCAACACGGCTACGCATATAGATTATGTTATGCAGGACAAAGTACCCACAAAGTACATCCCGCAGATTCAATGCCAACTAGCAGTTACAGGTCGGAAGTGGTGTGATTTCGTAAGTTTTGACCCACGATTGCCGGATGGTTTACAAATGCTGATTGTCCGTGTTGACAGGGACGATGAGTATATCGAGAAGTTGCAAGACCGAGTAATTAAGTTTTTAGACGAAGTAAATAGCGCCGTAACAGGCTTAAAGGAAAAAATGAAATGAGTATCGTTTACGAAGTAATGGCTAGTACCGGATCGTACACAGACAAGAATGGCACTGAGAAGCGCCGTTGGCTAAAGTGTGGGATTGTTATGAACACTAAGACAGGCGGTCTAGCACTCAAGCTAGAGGCTATCCCTGTAGGGTCAGACGGTTGGTTTAGCTTGTTTGAGCCTAAAGCTAAGGACGAGCAGCCACGACAGCGCCAAGCAAGCATTGCAGACGAACCAGACGATACGCCTTTTTAGGGGATAAACATGAGCCATTGGCTAATCGCAGCGACCGGAGTTGCCTACCTATGGGTAAGTATTGAGCAATTCCACAAAGGCAATATGAGCACCGGAATGGTTTGGGCAGGTTATGCGTTTAGTCAAATCGGCTTATGGAGGCTTGCATCGTGAAAGAACGAATCAAAGAGCTTGCTGAAGAATTTGCCATGCACACAGAAACAATGACTGGCATAGAAACAGATTACGTTTTTGATCTGGAAGACCTTGAACGCTTTACCGAGCTAGTGCGCCAAGATGAGCGTGAACGATTGAAAGCAGAAGGTCGGCTAAAGTATGTCATGCCAAAGGGTTGCGGCAAAAGACTAGACCTTGGCAGCGGCTGGGTAGTTGGCTGTGGCGATAGCGACATGGGTTCAATGCCTTGGCTGTGCAAGGAGTGTGAAGCAATCAGAGAGAGAACAGAGTGAACAAGATTGATTTAATTATTGAAAACATCGAATACGCCAAACTGCTAAAAGAAGGGGCGCATCAAGATGAAATGCTTGACGAAGCACTCGCCGCTGCCCGTGAACTGAAAGCGTTGAAGCTTGTTGGGATAACTCTTATTGATGGTGCTGCATTGTTTGATGATGTTGTGCTGCCTAAAGAAACTTTACTCTACGCACTAGACGAGGTGACGAAATGAACTTAAAAAACACAGGCGCAATGTGCATAGTTACTGTGCCAGACGCAAACAGAAAAGACGGGTTTAAACACGTTGATGTTGGCAATTACTTTGAATTTATGGGCAAAAAGGTTTTGGTTACATCGAAAGAGAATGCCCTGAAGTATAGCAAGCAAATAGATGTGCCAATTTATATCAAAGCAAGGGGAAACACATGAGTATCACAGTTATGAAGCAAGCGTTGGAGGCGTTGGAAAAATGCATTTATCCACAACAGAAACAATTTAAAGCCATCACCGCCCTACGTCAAGCCATTGAGCAAGCAGAGAAGCAAGAGCCTGTGGCGTGGATGGTTCGTGATTCTATTGATGGCTCTTGGTATCCGTGCGCTTTTGAAAACCCAGCAGGAGCAATTAAAGGTGAGAGTAAACCTCTATATGCCGTACCACAACAAGCAGAGAAGCAAGAGCCTGTGACGTGGGATGGCGGTTGCGTGTTGGGGCACTGTGGTTGTCCAGATGGGTGTGACCGTTCCGGCTGTTGTCGGGCTAACCTCGCACCACGCAAAGAATGGGTCGGTCTGACGGAGCTTGAGATCAAACATTACAACAGCCGTTTAAGCGGAAGTGGTGTAGCGCAAAAAATAGAAGAAAAATTACGGGAGCGCAACACATGAGCGCCAATGACAAACAGATAGGCGGTACGCATTACAGGCTAACTATTGAGCCGTGGGATTACATTATCCAAAACAATCTAGGATACCTAGAGGGCAACATAATCAAATATGTAACACGATATAAGGGTAAACACGGGGTAGAAGATTTACAAAAAGCTAGGCATTATCTCGATAAGTTAATAGAAACACTTACGGAAGATGAATCATGGACAAAGCAAACAAAATAAAGATGGCTTTGGAATTCCTGCAAATGGGTAGCAAGCTAGACATTAAGTCAGCTATTACGGTTTTGCAGTCTATCCGTGATTCGGACGATGTGTGTGTGTCCTGTATCAGCCCTCGGGAGTGCGAGTTTAACGACCGCTGCCAAAAGGGTGATAAGTTGAGATGAAAACCTCTGAGATGCAGGAATTGTTAGGAGGATGCAGAGAATTTATTGCGATTCTGTGTGATGAATTTGAGCTTGAATATCCACTAGAACTGTTTGCGGAAATTGCCGTAGCGTTAGGCGAGACAAATGATTAAGAATACCCATCCGTTGTGCTTTGACAGTTTGGCGCAATATAACCTGTGGAAAGCAGCCGCTAGACAGAGTAACCCAGGCGGCTCGCACATCTGCGCTGACTGTACACCGGAGTATCAAGCAAAGATGATAAAAGACCAAAGATGTGCAAAACCTATGGCGAGGTTTATCCGTGAAGATGGTGAGATGGTGGGGAAAGCCAAATGGAGAGAGTAAAGTTTACCCTTACCGCAGACAGGTCTAGGGTTAAGCACATTATAGACATATCGCCGGATGGGTGGGTTGTAGAGGTGCGAGAGCCTAGCCGTACAAAGGATCAAAACGCCTTGTATTGGGCTACCCTGCATGACCTGTCGGAGAATGTAAAGATAGACGGTAAGCAGTATTTGGCTACCGTTTGGCATAAATACTTCAAAGAAAGATTCCTGCCTGGGCGCATCATAGAGCTACCCTACGGTCATATCGTGGAAGCCGAGCCTAGTACGGCAGACCTTACGAAAGAGCAGTTTAGCGAGTTTATAGAGCAGGTCATGGCGTTTTATCACTCAAACAAGGAATGATTATGAAAACAATACTAGCCATTGCGCTAATAGTATCCAGCACCACAGTCTACGCTCGGTGCTTCTCGTCTACCTTTGTAAACGGCTACAAGGTAACTGTGTGTACAACTTGCTGCACACCAACAGGATGTATGACGAGCTGCCTATGACACACAATACTTACTCTATGGTGCTTAAGGTTGTTACGGAACAAAGCCCCATAAACTCAGAATCCGTAGCTAGGAACTTTGAGCTTGCGCCAGGTCACATACAGCAAATCTTGCGTAACTTGCACCAAGCTAGGCTCATATATGTAAAGGAGTATCGTCCTGACAAGCGTAATTGCTTGCGCCCTTGGTATGCTGCGGGAGACGAGATGGACGCTGAGAAGCCTCCTGTTAAGTACGCTACGGAGCGTAGAAAGGAAAGACTGTTAGCAGCTAAGCAGCCATTTACACCACGCAGGGATGTAGCCTCGGTATGGATGACGCACCTGTAGATACTTGGTCGGAAGAATGGCGGCTAGAGTGTGAGGCACGCCATGTATTAGGTCTAAAGGACAAAAAGTCTCGTACTGCCTATTTGGGCAGGATTAGAACTAAACGTGGCGATCAAGCCGCAGAAATACTAGAGGGAGCTGTGCATCGTGCGTGGAAACTATCGAAACAAGAAACTGCTTGAGGTTGTCAGACAGTCACCCTGTCAGCATTGCGGAGCAGAGGACGGGACAGTTTGCGCTGCACACAGTAATTGGGCAGAGGATGGGAAAGGCATGGGGATTAAGGCTCACGACTACAAGATAGCAGCATTGTGCTTTAGGTGTCATTCAGCGCTAGACCAAGGAAAAACAATGAGCAAAGACGAACGTAAACAAATGTGGCAAAATGCACACAATTCTACTATTGCTTGGCTGTTTACCTCGGGGAAGATAAAGCTATGAGCTTAAAAGACAGACTTGTTAACTGGTCGTTTGCCATGCAGGGTGCTACTGGTCCACAGCCAGATAACCATTGCAGGTCTGCCGAGCGTATGTACACGCCTGAGACTGGATCGGTTTGGGATGAAGAGCCGGAGGATAAGATTGAGCCGGATGTGCTCGATGCTAACTTAGTAGAGATAGCCGTGTGTGGATTGCGTACCGATTTGCGTACCGTTGTAAAGGCACGCTATATTAGTTTTCCGTACCACAACATAAATCATGTGGCGCACTTTGTAAGAATGTCACCAAAAAAGTTTACAAACAACTTGGAAGAAGCACACCGCAGACTATCCAAGAAACTAGGAGAGCACGATGCAAGCACAACTACTAAACCCTGAATTTGTCTACACACCAATCGGCACTTGTATTACTAAGCGCTGGCGTGAGCAAGGATGGATTCCTGCGAGCGAGGATCAAGAGGTAATTGCCAAGTGGCAAAAGATTCAGGCGTTATCAGCCAGGACTACTTTAGTTTCTTGACCCATTCGTAACAGGCGGCTGCGTAGGCGGCTGCTTCATCTGCCCTGCGGGACTCGTTAAGAAGAAATCCCGCAGCCTGATCTGAAAGTCTTGCACCGGAGGTGGCGTTGTTAGGATTGCCGGAGGTATCGGGTTTGCCGGACACGGAGCAACTATTGGTGGCGTAACGGTCATACAGCCCTGCATACTCACTAGCAAGCCTGAGATTATCAGAAAATAGATCATCGAGCTTTTTGCGGTTTTCAACATGGCTTACCTCTATCTCGTTTGCTAACTTGGCGTTATTACGCTCAGTTTCAATTAACTTATCCACAGCTTGACGCAATGCAATATTAGCCTCGTTTTGCATCTTGCCTACCATAGCCTCGTGCTTGTTGTTTTTGTACTCTGCGGTTAGATACCATCCTGAAGCCGACCCTAGACCAAATGCTAGGACAATAGCTACAAGCGTAGAGTTAAGGTTTGTTAGCAGGTTTAATATGTATGTCATCGTATGTCGCAAACCCTATATAAGCCGCTACTACAGCCCCTACAAACCCGTAGAAAGGTAGGGCAATTTGCCCCAATGTAGCTGATTCTGTAGCCAAGATAAGCAAAGGAAAGAATAGCCCGCCCAACATGGATAGCCAAGCCATCTTGCGCCGATTGCGCCAGCGGTCAGTATCCGGTAAGGTCGATTGAGGCGTATCTTGCATTTCCTGCCATCCGGTTAATCCAGCCACGCCCAAAATGCTCCCATGTACTGTTTACCGTGTAAAAGTTTAAGCGGTCTGCCATCATCTTAAAAACGGTTCTCGTGACATTAGAGGCGTTTGTTTTAGAAAGGGTCTCGTTACCTACACTTCCGTCAGGAACAGCGCCTACGGCTTTCTGAAGCCATTTAGCGGCATTACCTGCGCCGTGGTTCACACAGCCATCAAAGAATTGGTATGCAATAGGAAACGGCATCTCGCCGCACCTATTTTTATCCCAAAAGGCACGCTTGTAGATAACTATCGCCTCGTTACGGTTCATGGTCTTCATGTCACCATGAAAGCCATTCTCTCGTGCTGTGCCGATAGTTACACCCCAATTGGTCTCGCCGCCCAAATCTTCTTTGATATTGGCATAACCCCCTTCATGCCCCAAGACTCGCTCGATAGCTATGTCAAAACTCATTTTTTATTACGCTTCCATTTAACAAAGTCTGCACCTTCAAACGGGTCCCAAAACACTTTAACCATGTCTGGGTGGTCTTGAGGTAAATCAGGGTTAATAACTGTCATACAAGCAGGGGATAGAGACTGATCTCTAAACCCACGCTCTTTTGCGTAACTGTCAAAAATCTTGTAGCTCGCAACTTGAATAGCATGGCAGACCTTGCCTGTGGACGGGTCTTTAATCAACCCATAACCGGAGGTGTGTTTGTGTCCACTAATCATAATGTGGTCACGCATACCCATCTGCGCTGCTTTCATCTGCCCGTGTGTAGGATTCCATTGTGAGTGCCCCGCAAAATCATGCCGAGCATTTACAATAATTTCCCGCTTGTTTGGAAAGCGTAGACCGATACGGCACTCGCTTGACTGATACAGGGTATTAGACTGCTTGCTGATCCACTTAATAGGGTCGCTAGAGCCTGACCACGCATCGTGATTTCCGCCGATCATATACAGCCATCTTGTGCGCTGAATAAACCACTCGGCTAATTTCCACGCCTGATCTGCGGAGGTGCTTTGGTGGGCATAGAGCCTCGCTAAGCGTCCAACCCAGTTATTAGTAGTATCGCCTACGTTAGCACCCCAAATGCCCTCTTGGTGCGTTAGATCACCGTGTTGGCGTATTGCGTCTAGGTCTGTACCGTCATCGTCCACATGAGGGTCTCCAAAGTGGAGAATCCCGATCACGCCTGGGATGTGTACCTTTATCGGAATAAGTTTGGTAGCCTCTTGATGTCGCTTTTTCTTTTCAAACTGTTTAATCCGGTGCTCAACCAATTCGTCTATATCTATGTCATCGTCCGGTAGGTTAGATACCGTGAACTCAGGCTTAGATGTAGCGCCATTAGGAAAACGCATCTTGTAGGTGTTTATCCTAGATGCGAGAGTAGTAACCGGAATCTTTAGAGCATTTGCCGCAGCTTGTTTACTAGGAGAATCTTGTAAAGCGTTCCAAGCCTCGACAAGCAACTTATCTGCTATGGGTGGTGTTGGCATATAGCCCTCAAGTTTTTAGATCACCTAGCTTGGTAATCTTTTGAATCATCCCTTTTGGAATGAAGATAAGGTTAGCGCAATCCTCGGGAAACCAAGTTTGTGCAAGCATCACGCCTTTCTTATTCTGCTTAACGAGAAACCCTGTAGACCAACAAGGCTCTGCGGTAATCTCTGTATTCTCCCCAAACATCCATCCGTCTAGGTGGTATGCGTCTATCCATTTTACTATCACTAGCTTGGGGCTTTTCATATACGATCCTATGGTTTAAACCGTTCATACAGAGCTACTATCACCGCCCCTAACCCTGCTACCCATAGGATAGGTTTAGCAACTTTAGCGATCCAATCAAGAACTAGAAACGCACCCTTGGCTGCTCCAAAGGCGCTTACTACTTCTGCTGTACTCTCGGTTAACCTGTCTACCTTTACTTCTACTGCTACCAAGCGGTCGTATATCTCTCGGTGTGTAACATCTTTTTCCATGTTGCGCTCGCAAGAAAAACCCGCCGTAGCGGGTATTTATAACATATATTTAATACACTACATTACAAACCATAGGACAAGAGATACGAGACTTACGGCTATTACGGGAAATAACAAGTCCAATTTAGCGTCTAAACTCCAGCGCCAAATGTCTAAAGCCTCGTAACCGTTTAGCTTGCTAGGATCGCCTAGTTTGTATTCCCGCTGAGCGTGTTCCCGACCTACAAACACGCCTATAGCAAACAAAGCACCCGCCAAAATGTTGCCAGATAGTCCGACAACAAGTAGGCAGAGTGCTGCTGCTATACCCGCATGGGTAAAGTTGGTTTGGTTCATGTAGCTAAAGCATCGGAAGCAGCTTCCTCTGGTGCTACCCAAGGCAAAGGCTGTGGTTGTGGAGCAGGAATAGCCGCTTGTGCAATTAGCGCATCTACTTCGGCTTCCATAGCTGTTACACGGTCAGCGCCTAGAGCGTCTTTAGTCCACGCTACAGCCATATCTTGCGTTATATCAGCGTAGGGTGTGAACTTAGAGGCATCTGCGGGCAGGAGGTTGACAGAGTAAGTCACCGATTGACCGTCCTCAGAGATTGTGAAATTCGACATTACTGCCGTTTCTGGCTCTGGCGTGTTCATGGTCGAGAGCGAATTGATTTTCCAAGTTTTCATAGTTGCACCTGTGGGATTGAAGTAACGGGGGCTTGCGTAATAGCAGCCGCATCCGATTGTTGTTTAATCTTTTGCATTAACATAAAAGCTCCCGATTTCGACGGCAACTCACCCAGAACTTGCTGAATGAAGTTGATTTCTTCGGGGGCAAGACTAAGAGGGATTTCTTTCAATTTAAAGCTCCTGTGATTAACCAACTAAAAGGTTGCGAGTGTTACCCGCTGCATCTTTAATCGTGATGTAGCCAGCTTGGGCAAGAATTCCTGCTGTGTATGTGCCGAATCTTACGTTGCCTGTGCCTTTTGGTGTAAGGGCTAGGTCAATGTTGGTGTCTGATCCTTGTGCCGACATAGCCACCGCAGTTCCCGTAGCTCCACCAGTTACCTGTAGGTAGTTAACAGCAGAGGCTGTATTGCCAACAAAGAATTGTGTGCCGCCGCCAGACTGAAAATTAAAATATCCAGTACCTTTTGTAAGAATAGTAAGCGGCACGTTGGTATCTGAGCCTGTTGCTCGAAATATCGGAACACCGCCAGTAGCCGCACCAGATACCTGTAAGTAATTAACAGCGGAGGCTGTGTGGGTGATTAGAAACTGAGCCGTTCCACCTGCTGTCCCAAAGTTATGGTTGCCTGTGCCTTTGCTTAAATACTGCAAAGATACGTTTGCATCAGAACCCTGAGCGCTAGTGATTGCAGGTGACCCAGTAATCCCACCTTGAACTTGTATGTAATTAACAGCGGAGGCTGTGTGGGATACATAAAACTGAAAGTTGCCAGCCGTTCCTGTGTTAAAAATATGCCCAAATGTACCCTTAGACAGATATTGCGAATGAATGTTTGTATCAGAACCAGCGGCTTGTAAATATGGGCTTTGTCCTGTAGCGCCACCAGTGACGTTGTAATAATTCACCGCACTAGCAACAGGCGTGACACGCAGGGATTCTGCGCCGGGGGCTGCGCCTAGGGAGATTGTTCCAGCGGAGGCAATGCGGAATCTCTCAGTTAGCGTACCGTCATTTATTAAAAGCCGGAAATCAGATGCTCCACCATTTGCATTGGCAAATGTATCTATTTGCGCCCTTACAGACGCAGCCGCAGGAGAACTTGCGTCAGCAGAATAAAACTGCAACGCTGATTGCACTTGGGTCGCAGAAGCTGTATTTGTGTCGGTAATTCTAATGATTGGGAAAGAGGTGCTTGAACTGCCCGCAACATCTAAATTAGTTGCAGGTGTTGTAATACCAACCCCCACATTACCAGCAAAGTAGTTAGCAGCCGTACCCGCAGCGTAGAAGTTATAACGACCTGTGCCGCTTGCGATGTTGCCGTAGAAGCCGTAGTCGTTAGTTGCCCCAGTAAGACTTCCGTCTGCCCAAAAGCCGTATTGGTTAGTAACTGTTGAACCTGCGCCAAATGAACCTTGTTGTGCAACAAAATGTCTGTAATTGGAAAGAGTAAAGGCAGTTGCCGCTGTTTGTGCCACGTTATCAAAAGCGTGAACTGAAGATGTAACATCGCTTGCCACAGTGCCTATTTGCCTAACGGTAGTGCTGTCTATATTACCCGTTATAGATTTTTGTAAAAATAATGTTTGCCCTGTTCCCGGCGTTCCGCCAATTCCGACAGCGCCAACACTATTAATCCGCATCCGCTCAGTTGGGAAAGTCGATCCAGCAGCACCAGTACCAAATGATAAAAATCCGTCATCAAAAAGTATGTTTGTTACGCCATATGATGAATAGTCAGCAGCAAAAGTCCCGCCGTCTCTATTGTAATTATTACCAATAGTCATTAAAGAATCATCACCACCGCCAAACCTACCAAATCTCATGTAGGTGCTTGCGCTAGTTTCATTAGACTTTAAAGCTAATCTTGCTGAAGTATTAGCATCTGAGCCAACTTTAGAAATAACTAATCCAGCTTGTGTGGGAGATGTAGCACCAATCCCCACGTTTCCACTTGCATCAATCACAGTAGGCGTAGCATCAGGATTAGCACTATCCTCAACGACAAGAGCGTTACCAGCACCAATCTGTGTGATCCGCAGACCGTCAGACGAGCTATTAGCCGCAATTACAGTCGCACCATCGTCAGCAATCGTAACCGCTGAGTTTTGGATAATCTTGCCTGTTGTGCCATCGTACCGAGCGACAGCGTTATCCGTAGCGGAGGCAGGTCCGTACACATCTCCCGATGCAGCACTAGACCAAGACAATACGCCTGAGCCGTCTGTAATCAACGCCTGACCGCTCGTACCGTCATCTACGGGTAAGGTAAGGGTGTAGCTAGTAGCAATCGTTGCAGGGGCTTGTAGGGCTACATACTGCCCTCCTGTCGTGTCCTGTAGGCGCAGATCACCTTGGGCTGTAATGTCTACTTGCGTAGCTACTACTGTTGAGGGAGTTGTAGCGCCGATAGTAGTACCGTCTACCGTACCGCCGTTAATATCCGCTGTGGTCAGGACACTAGACGCTAGGGTTACAACACCCGTAGAGTTAGCAATAGAACCTGCGGAAGTACCGTCTTTAGCCTTAAGGTTAGTAACCTCTAGGTTTGTGGTGTCTACAGTAGTAGAGTTAACGGTAGTAAGCGTAAAGGTATCGCCGGATGAGCCTGTCTGCATATCCTTAAGTTGAGCCATAAGCTCACGGATAGCATTGTTAATACCGGATGGAGCGCAGCCTTCTGCAATGTCGATACCGTCAATGTCGGTGTTATCGCCTGGTGTTGCGCTGAACTCAGAGATTTTTGTGCGTGGCATATTTATTCCTTATTACTGTTTAACTGTTCCGTAATTACCAAAAAAGTCCTGTATCTCAGACTTAGAGTAATCTACGGCTAATTGAGACATACCAGACCAAAACTCTAGGCTCGTGGGAGACATTTTACGCAACTCCCGTAACTTTAGTATGCCCATTGGTTCGGTAATAATGTTCGCTAAAGTGTCTGCATTTTTAGCAAATGCACGCTCTCCAGCCCAATCGCTAATAAATTGACCCCATCTCTGAGGACTAATTGCGCCACCTGCAAGTCTGCCCATTTCAGCAAATACGCCAGGGGCTTTATCTTCCAGATTAGCAATAATCTTTTGATTGTAAGCCGTATCCGATCCAATCTTCTTAACCTTTCCTGCCGCCTCTAGGACTGTAGTTAGGTTTTTAAGAGCTACAAACTGATCCGGTGGCAATGCTTCTTGCAATACTCGTTGAGTCTTTGTATTGCCTAGCAACATATTGCGCCATGCCGCACCTGCGTCTATTGGCAACTCCTTAGCGCCTGGTGTTACCGACATAGCCTTTTCCCAAGTCTGTTGCAAGTAAGCACGAGTTACCTCATCCCACGCTTTAGGATTAGACTCTTGTATCTGCTTTTTAACGTAACGTACTGTCTGAGGCGAACCCTCAAACACTTTTGTAGCAAATTGGTTTAGGTTGTCTTGGCTAATGTTTATTAGAGATGTTCCTGTGCGTCTCTCCATAAACTTGTTAATAGGCGCTGAAGCAATCTCAAATGCTGCGTTAGCATCTAGATAAGCAGGATTGTCTTTACCCATGCGTGCCAATAGATCGTCTTTAATTTTGCCAAGATCACGCAATACAACCTGATCCATTGATCCGGCAGCATCACCCTTTAGCATTGCGTCAATATCAAACTTGACACGTTGTAGGGCAGGTAAACGATCCTCTAGAACCTTGCTAACTACCTCATTACCGTTAGCATCAAGCGTTGTCTTTTCACGATATAGGTTAGATTTAATACGCTCAAGCGCACGCTTCTCGTCACCCTTAGCAATATTAAGCATATTGTCTAATTGTGCAACAACAGGCTTAATATCAACAGGAACGGACGATGCAAAAGCGGCTGTATATAACGGCTCGGTTTCTTTTTCACGGACTAACTTAAGGTTAGCAAGTTGATCTTGCAATGCCTTTTGTCCACTAAAGCCCGCAGTCATTGGGTCATCTACTTTGCTGATAGTTGCCAAGAAATCATCTACCGCAGGTTGAATCTGTTGCGTATAACGCTTCTCGTAAAACTTAGCTAACGTATCGCCACTTTCAGGAATATTACCCAATACCTTTTGCTGTGCTTTTAGCGAGCTAAGGTTTGTCATTTCAGCAGGGGTAAGTGTAATCCCTCGTTCTTGTGCCAAACGATTTAACTCATTTACGGCAGCAGGATCAAGTTTGTTAATGTCTGTAGCCACCCTACGGTTATACATAGCTAACTTACCTGCCGGAATCATTTGCGTAGCAGCATCCAATAACCCGCTAGTAGCAACTTGCGGAATATCTAATGGACGCTTTTCACCCGCTAACAATCCTGCAACACCTTGTCGAGCAGCGTTAGCTAAAGACGATACGCCGCCTGTAATTGCTGCGCTACCTAAAGCACCAGGCACGCCCGTCATTAGCATAGGAACAGTAGACAAACCTGCAATAACGCTAGGGATTGCTTCTGCCACATCTGGTGCGTTATACGCTAACGAGGTCATGGGCTTTTTAAACAAGCCTGGGACTTCTGCGTAATACTTTCCATCATCCGCTTGGTAAACAATATTACCGTTTACAACACGATAGCGGCTTTCAGGAATACCACGAGCCTTTGCAAACTCCGTAATAGCCTGTGTTTTTTGTGTCTGCGTACCAGCAACCAAGGCAGCAGATGGACTTGCACCCATTTCAGGAGATTCTATATATCCTAATTTATCCTGCCTAACTTGCTCTGCGCTCTTTCGTGGAGCAAACAAAGTGGGCGGAGGAGTTGTCTGTACTACTTGTGGAGCTTCCGCTACAGGCTTTGGTGCGACTGCTACAGGCGTGCGTGCTACGGGTGCGGCTTGTGGTGCTTGTAGTGCAGGAGCGGCTTGTGGTGCAGCCTGTGGTGTTTCAGGAGGCTTGGCTGTAAGGCTTTTTAAAGCCTTAATCATTTCAGCATCCGAAGTACCTTTGGGGAAAGCTACCTCACCATACCCAGGCACATCAATAACAATATCGTCTTCCATTATTCAAACGCTCCCGTTTGTGGATTCCAACGTCTACGAGGCTCTCTCGTGGTACTTGGTGCTGCGGATGGCGCAGGAGTGCCGCCACCCTGAGGCACAAGAATATCTGCAAATGGGTTGCGGATAATCTTATCAGGGTCTTCCTTGAGAGAAGATACCAAACTACGGTAGGTATTAACCGTTTGGTTAACTTGCGGAGCAAGGGCTAATACGTTTTGTTTTGCGGTATTTAACAAATCATTACGTTGAGCATCATTTAACTTTGTGCCATCCTGTAATTGTCGTGCGTAATTCTTGATACGATCAGGAACAGAACCAGAGTTAATGATTGTGGCGTATTCACCCTCTCGGACAGTAGACGCAGGGTCAATCGTCTTAAAGTAGTTAAACACAAGAGAAATATCACCAGCAGGAGATGGATTATCTACTGAGTTTTGCATTACTGTATATGTCTTAGCAATCTTTTGTGCGTCAGCCATACGAGTATCGTAATCGTTTGTAATAGCACGAATTTCACGAGCAACAGCCGTAGGGTCAGATGTGTTAACGCTCAAGCGTGGAGACGCAGCATTAGCAGCACGAATCCTTGCAGCGTCAGCAGCCTCAGTAGCTTGCTGGCGTTGTTCAGGTGTCAACTTAGATACATCAGATGTACCGAATAAACTTAGCGCAGCGTTAGCCGTTTCACCCGTAAACATAGGTGCTTTGCCTTGTAACTGCTCGGAAAGTTTTAAGTATGTGTTAGCGTTTTTAGGATCAAGCAATGCCATCTTTTGCAGCTTAGCAATCTGCGCCGCAACATCCCCACCCGCACCACCACCCATGCCGCCCATCGTACCCATCATTTCCTGTTGGATAGCCTGTTGGCGTGCTTGCTGTAAAGCCTGTTGCGAGGATTGCTGACCTGCCATTACGCTTTGACCAAGGATGCTACCCAAGGATGTAGGCGTAAGAGACGGAGCACCAGCTTGTAATGCTGTTGCGCCAAATCCTAACAATCCGGCTTGCTTTGCTCGCTCCATAGGGTCTTGGTCTGACCCAAGCCCAAGTAATCCGCTAATAAAATCTGCCATGTCTACCTCAGAGTAAAGATTGTGGGCGCTGACGCATTGCTTGCATCTGCTGTAGTTTCATAAGCTCCTCATACGGAGACATAATCTGCGGTGCTTGACCACGCTTAATTTGTGGCGCAGGTGCTTGACCTTGCATCTTTTGGTTTTGCATCTGCATAGCCTGTTGCATTATTCCGCTTTGAGTCTGTTGTGCTCGCTGCGTTGCTATCATTTTCATTACATCTTCCTGAGTCATATTCTCAAGTTTAGATGTATCTAGCGTGCCTTCTGGGTTAAACATTCCTGACATAATTTACCCCAAGAGTCCAAGTAATCCTGCACCTGCGCCGATACCTGCGCCTAGTGGACCGCCACCCAATGCCCCACCTAACGCTGCGCCGCCGAGTACATTGGCTGCCTGATTGCGATAGATAGGCTGTGTGGTTTGCTGACCCATAGGAGCGCCATAAGCCGCCGATAGGAAGCTCTGCAACTTGGCTGCGGGTAGGTTTTGTTGGAAGTTATAACGCTGCATAGCGTCTGCAAGAGCCGCTTGTTGATAGCTTTCTTGAGCCTGACCAACTTGATATAGTTGGCTAATGTCTTGATAGTCAGCTTGTGCAAGTGCGGGAGACATCTGTGCGGCTTGCAATTGGCGAGCGTAATCAGCGCCATACAAGTTACCAATGTTACCCATTGCAGCCTCTTGGCGTGCTCGTTCGGCATCGTAATTCTGATAGGCTAGTTTACCTGCCGTATCTGTCAATGCACTAGCAAATGTACCTGCCGCACGATCCTGTAGCTGACCCATTGCGCCTGAGCCGTAACGACCTGCTCGGCTTGTGTTGGATGCTACTTGTTGCATTTGGTCTTGGAAAGTCGTACCCGCAGCACGAGATGCAGCATCGAACGCACCGCTAAAGAATGGATTACCCGATAGGTATTGACCGCTTGCCGTACCTTGCATCTGTTGGATGGCAGGGTTAAATGTGTTCTGCATACCGCTAACAGTCCGTTGCGCTTGAGGCAGTAACGGGTTTCCCTGTACGGCACGATTAGCGCCAAACTGTAGAGCCTGTTGTGTAGACTCGGTAGGCGATACATAGCCCTGACCTGGGTAATACCCTGGCACGCTAGGGTTTTGGTATAGCTTCTGCGCTTCTTGTAGACCGTAGCTAATGTACGGCTGCATAGACGGGTCAATCTGCTGCGTGACTACCTGTGTGCTAGGTGTGCTTGAACCACTCATTTCAACTCCTTAACCCATGTACGGGGCATAAATCCTAATTTGTTAGCTACTCTTGACCATCCGGCTCGGTTCGTATCGAAAGTGATACGTTTAGCTCCGGTTTCTCTTGCAATCTTTTCTATCTGCTCAACACCGTCTACCAATAAATCAGCTTCAACAGCCCAAGCGCACCAAACATGGCAAGTATCTCCACTTGGTTCAAGGATGAAAAACCCATCACTATTGCCATTTTCTGATTTAACCAACCATATATGCGCTTGCTGATAGACCGCTTTCGCATATACGTCTTCCGGTATCCAATCCTCCGGTGACTTCCGTAAGATTTTGTTGAGTCCAAACTTAATAAAGTCCCAATACTGTTTGAGCGTGGGCTGCGTGACGTATTCATATCTCATCCGATAACCACATATCCGTAGGTTTTATCTGCCGTGTTATTGGCGTAGTGAGTGAGCGTTGCACTTCCATTAGTTTGTGTTGAAACGTATACATTTGTTGACGCAGCCGGAGCAACATACTGCAATGTTGCGATAACAGATGGTGTAGCAGGTCTTGTAGGCGTTGTTTGTGTAGGAATGTATTGCAAACTTACTGCCGTGCTTTCTGTTGACCAAGCCATCTCGATGTAGTCGTTAGCCTGTAGCTCAAAGTAAAAGTTAACAACAAACAAAGCTCTGCCATCCGTGCTTCCATGCTTAGATGGAACAGAAAGCTCAGAATTACTATTTACAATTGCAGTCCCGTTTTTCTTAAACCACACGCTTATGGCATGGGCTTGAGAATCTGTATTTGTTAACTGAATACTTGTCTGAAAGTTGTAAATGCCGTAATTCTTAACCTGAATCCTAGAGCTAGTGCTAAGAGCAACGCCGTTAGAATAATCTGTCGTGTCGTAAGTTACCTGATACTCAGTATTAGCCGCCGCAGCCGTTTGGTCTGCAAGGCTCTGAAACGACCCATAAGGCGCTGAATCAGCCTCCGCAGCAGCAGATACCGGAACTAGGATAATTAAGCTGTCGTAGCCTATACGCTCGTTATAGATGGTAGTAGTAGTAGCGTTACCAGTATTAAGAGTGACAAGACCTGTATTGTTGGTCTTGCCATCCATAATATTGTTGACAATCTCAGCAACAGAGCGAGAATCACCACCCTGCGGAGGAAGTCTGCGGAACATCATCTTGCACCTACCGGAGTAGCGTCTACATCAATAGCCACCAAATGCTTCCATTGGTCTCCTGTCGGCACAATCTTAAGCCGATGGTATCTACCTACAGACCGCAGAGAAACCCTGTTCTCATCGCTTGCAGGAGTCGTGTCGCCAAAGATTACCTCGGTATCCAACCTATTGCGTGAAAACACGGCAACATTAGCCGAACCGTTATCAACCTGCGGACGGGCTAACTTAACGATAGACTGCGCTCCGGCTTGGAAGTCTCCGGTTTGCACATCTGCCGTTTTAGGCTGACCCGTAAAGGTGTAGATTTTGTCCTCATCCACGCCAAACAATAGAATCTTACCGCCTGACCACAAACGAGAGTCCAAGCTACTTGTAAGCGAGTCCATCGTGCCGTATGAGTCCAAGCCTTCTAGCGTAATTGTTGCACTAGCAGCCGTGGCAATGTATGTCGTGGTCGTTTCTGCGTGTGACCAGCGGTTAGTTTGCCAGTTATAAATCAGCATAGACTTCTTGCTAAATGTGTTGGTATAGCCCCAGATAACTAAGTTGTTAATTGGGTCTACAGCCGCACTCATTTGGCTAAACAAGCTAGGGTTAGCATCATTAAAAAAGAAACGATCCACACGCTCTGTACCGATAGGCTTAATTGTCTGCCCATCGCACATATAAAAACCATCGTCCGCAAGGAAATATGTTACAGGACCGTATTGCACAATCGAGCGAGGCTCGTAACATCCTAAGCTGCGTGAGATGGTGTCAAACTGAAAGAATAAAGGCGAGCCGACATAACTCATGCGAACGATTGCACGCTCAAGCAAGATTAAGCCGAACTCACCGCCTGTAATGCCTTGAATGTCTCCACCGTCTGCAATGTCTTGATAGTCCGATTGAGACGCTGCACCAGAAGTCCAGTCCGTCTCATCGTTAATATCTGACCAATACACACGGTTAGGGTTTGATGCTGTACGAGCAGCCACCACAAAGTCACGCACAACCGTAACGTAAGATGCGGTAGGTGCAGCAGCGGCAACATCCGCAAAGTTAGTAGATGTTCCTAGCGTCCATGCCTGTAGTTTGTCTTTACCATTGGCGGCAATAATTACCTTGCCAAACTGTGTAAAGTCCCACATATCAGTAGAGGTGTAAGCACTAGCTGTACGAGATACATCGTCCAAGTCTAGGTCGGTAGAATCAAACTTAAATAGTTTGGTATCACCACCCGCAAACAATGTCGTAACATTCGCAAACTTACCCGAAAAGACAGCCAATAAGTCTTGAGATGCGCTGTCAGACAAGGCTACTTCGGACGAAAATGGACCGTAGCCAATAGCCGTAGGCACAACATTGAGCGCCTCGGTAATGTTGCCAGCCAAGCCTGGCTGATCCGGCATCCATTCGCCTAGATTTATCCTACTTTCTGCCATGAGTTATTCCCTTGCGCCTCGTTTACCCAAGTGTTAGAGCTAACTGGCAATTCTGTCCATGTATTAGAACCTTCAGACTCATCAACCCATATATTGTCGTTTGCAGGGTTAAGAGACCAAGAGTTATCCCCAAATGTCTCGTCCGTCCAATTCTCACCCAAGCGCTCGGCAATACAAGCCACACTTGCGGCTGCGTAAACATTTGCGCTATCTAGCCAATCTGCGTAAGGCAATGCGGATGCGGATGCAATACCAGCCAATACGCCTTCTGCGCTGTATTCAACACCACCTAGTGCGCTTGCGGTTGCAATACCCGTAACATCTGCGGAGCTTAGGCGAACCCTAATAGCCTCGCTAGATGCTGTAGCCTCTGCGCTTACGCTTGCTGTAGATGTCCTGACACGAATTGCTGTGCTGCTTGCAGATGCGCTTGCCGATACGCTTGCCGATCCATCTAGTATGCGTTCGCCAATTGCTACAACTGTAGCTACGCCTGATGTTGATAATGAAACGTCAAAAATGCAGGTATTTGGTGAAGTCCATATTTCGCTATCAAGCGAGAACGCAAGGGTATCTAAGTTACCCCCGAACAGGTCTAACTGTTCTAGCGTGTATGGTCCACAAATATCTGCCATGTTAAGCGAGCGTAACCGTTAGGTTGCCGGAGGCAATCTTGAATACATCGCCTGTTTCAATCGTCTTGCTTGCTGTCAATGCACCGTGGTACATAAGATTACCGGATGTCAACGCATCAAAGATACCAAACCAACCAACTGTACCCCATGTGCCTGTAGCTTGTGGAAACTGCACATCTGCGTTAGTAGAGCTTGCGCCGTTCGATGGTGCAGCAAATGTAGCGGATTGTCGTGCGTATGCGTTACCCGATACCTCAGTACCCGAACCTGCGTCCGTAGGGTCAGAGGTAAACAAACCAACGTATACCGTTGTTGGTGCTGTGTAAGATGTAGCACGCAGCGTACCGTTGATAAGTGCGTTTTCTAAGTAATTGCTAAAAGCAGCCATGTTTTACCTCGTTGTAAGTGTCATTGTAAGCGGAACACCGCTATATTGGGCGGCTTCATCCGATGTATTTGTTGATGCTAAACCTCTGTCGTACATACCCGCCCATACCTGAATCCGTGAATCGTTCATAAGGTACGGTTCTGCCTCGACCAAGGATGCGTAAAGCAGTAGGTCAGGGCAAACGGCTAGGAATGTATTGCTAGGGTTTGAGCTTGTTAGGAACGCTGGTGCTGCATAATAGAGAATCTCAATCGTGTACGCAGAGTCCGGTACGGGTGCAAACTTAAACTCGGTAGCCAAGATGGTGTAATCCAATGGTCTACCTGATTCAGTCACACGAGCGTTACGAGAAAATACGGATGGGGAGATGTAATTCAATGGCGTAACAGGGTTGGTCAACAACACCAAATCACGCACCTCTAGGAAGTCACTAGGCAGGGCTACGGTAGCATCTCCACCTGTAGTGCTTGTGGTGGCTGCGTTCATCATCTGCCGAATACGCAAATCCCTACGCAAGCGTGTTTCGGCTAACCGGATAAAGTCCGGAATCTGAGCCGTTAGGTCACTTCTTGCGAGATAGTTTGCGATTGTTGTTTGCAGGTCGCTGTATGTTGTTATTGCCATGTTTTACGTCATCCCATCCGTATTCTTTTGTGCCTATATGCTTGATTAACGGGCTTAGGTCGTGATCGACATAAGTTTCTATCCCGAAATCTAGCGCCTTGACGCAGAAATGTACATCCTCGCCAATAATGTCTCCATCATCCTTCCAGATAATGTTAAACCAAGGCTTAGGGATTTCCCTAAATACTTGAGATTTAACAAGCGTAACCCCGAATCCTACGGCTGTTACCTGCTCTATCCCTTGTTTGCCTCTACTTTCTACCTTGCGTAATACGGCAGTATCTTTCTCCATCTCCAGATTTAATGCTGTGGGGAGAATTGGTGTTCTGCGTGTCGTAGCGTTAACTCCCAAGATAGGTACTTTCCGGCTTAACATCACTTCTAGCGTATTTGCCGGAAACCGCATATCTGAGTCAATCCATAAGATAGCTTCCGCACCGTCTGCTAGAGCATCGTCTGCCAACATCTCACGCTGTGTAAAGATTAGCGTGCCTGGCATCTGTAATAAAGTTATCTTGTGGTCAGTATTTCTTGCTGTGTAACCAACCATATTTGCTAGGTCAAAGGCAAAGCCCGACATAACGCTATCACGGCATGGTACGCATATAGCTATCTTCATATATTCCCTGGGCGAACACGCAAAAATCGGTTATCAGGATTGTTAAGGAAAGCAGCAAATGCGCTTTCGTCAACAACTGCGAACCCTCTCATAATACCCTTTCTATTCAGATCATCAATGACCGTGTAAGGTATCCGAGCTATGTGTGTTAAATCACCCCAACGGTCTACAGAAGTGATACTGTTGTAGTCCCGCTTGTTTGCTTCTAGTATTTCTGAAATATCTTGTTTGGTTTCGAGGATTAGTCCACCATTTCCGTCATCGTGGGCTACCGTATGTCTACCTACTTCGGTGTCAACATTAAATAGTTTGCTCATAATCCTATGTCGGGGTAGAGCCGAAGCCCTACCCCTATCTCAAGTTGAGATTACAGCGCCATGTTCAGGTCAGCGACCAAGCCATGAGCTGCTTCGTTACGCATTTCAAGCGTCAACTCAGCAAGAATCTGAGTCTTGTCGCTATCGCCAGCTTTAGCCAATTCGATTGTTGCGAATGGGCGTAGGTAAGCAACTGCTGCGTACTCAGGATCGAGCACGAAAGCATCGCTTGCACGCATGAAACGGTTAGGCACAACGCTTACCGAACCAAAGTCCGAAAGGTAAACATCGGCTGCACCGATAATGGTAGTAGGAGCATCGGCTGGAGCCATGTAGCGCTGTGCAGCAATACCTGCAAAGCTCGACACTTTCTGCTTACCTGCTGTACCCACCATCAACACTTTTGGCGAACCGCCCGAAGAGTAAACGGATGCAATCACGTTCTTGAGAAGAGTCTCAGTAAACGTGCGAGCAGTACCGTCCGAACGGGTAGACACACCGATAGTTGTTGGGTTTGCACCGTTAGAGGCTTTGTCTACGTTGCTAGTCAACCACGACAACATCGAACCCATTGTACGGGCTGTGCTTGACGAACCTGCGCTACGACCTTGGTTTGCACAAAGGATCGTTTCGATGTCACGCTTCAACTCGCTTGATGCACGAGCCAATTGGTAAGCCTTTTCCGACTTGCGACCTGCTTTGTTAACAGTCTCAAGAGTGCCGGACACTTGAATCGTCTTTTGAACGATCTGGGTGTAGTTACCGAGGCGGGTTGTTGGGCTGAGTGTTGCCGAAGTAGCGTCAGCGCCTTCAACTGCTGCGTTAGCAGTAGTAGCGGCTGCCAACGAGTCTGTCTGCCACTCGTGGTACACGGCTGTAGCTTTGGCACGAGCCAAAGTGTTTAGCAATGGGGTTTCTGTTGGAGCAATGTTATAGATAACATCGGATAGGTCTTCACGCTGACCAATAGCACTATGTGCGGTAAATGTAGGCATAATAATTCCTTAAATGAATCGTTCAAATACGCTCGCTGCGTCTCGGACTTTTCCGGTTTGCTTGAGCTTGTTTTGGGCTTTCTTAGTCTGATCTGCATTTGCATCCGTTTGACGGGATACGCCAGGCTTGAGCATCTTAGGGGCTTCGTTAACCTTTTTGGTTACGGTTGCCTTGTTGCCCATTAGCTTTTCGTATTGCATCGCACGATACAAAGTCAGAACGGCACGAGAGTCATACACACTAGCCAACTCTTCGTCCGACCATCCAATCTTTTTAGCATAATCTCGTATGTCTTTTTTGACCTGTACGGACTTCTGCTCGTCTGCATACTCGGGTATTGCCTCTGCTAACTTATGCGCTTCAACGGCTAGATGGCTATTTAAGTTTTGAGTCTGCTCCGCTTGTTGCTGTTGGGCAATGCGTGCTCGCTCTAGCTGAATAGCTTGTAGCTGCCTCTCTCGCTGAGTTTGTTCGGCTACCTTTACTGCAAACCCAATCGGGTCGGTTTCCTTAAGAGCTTCTAGGTTTTCCTGCGGCTCACGAGACTTTAATGCGGTCTCAATTAGTGCAAGCCTAGCTTGGTACTGATCTCTCTCTGTCTTTGCTTGCTCGATTACTTGGCGTTCGGCTTCAACTTGCTTACGCTGTTCTGCGAGTGTTTGGGTTTTCTTGGTGTAGTCTGCCTCTCGTTGATAACCTTTGATTAAGTCATCGAGCGTAACCTCTATTTCTTCACCCGAGGCTTTCACCTTGTAGCGAGGTTTCTCTTCTACTTGCTCTTGGTCTTCAACTTGCTCACCATCGGATTCGGATTGCTCCTCGTCTGACTGTGCTTCCTGAGTTATCTCTTCGGATTCCTGTGCGGTATCTGGTTGCTCTTGCGAGTCCTCACCACCCATTAGCCCTAAAAATGCTCCGGCGGCTTGATCCACCGAAAGCGTCCCATTTCCCTCTGCGGGAGTCATGTTTTCGCTCATTTGATTACCCTAATGTTGCTAGATACTGTCTAGCGCAGTTTTGCACCATTTGGCGCATATTCCTAAAATATCTTCCATCGTTTCTCGTTAATCTTTGCGTCATCCGCAATAGATTGAAAGTGAGAAATAATCTGCTCAATCGTGGAGTAATTCCGGTAGGCTTGTTCCCGACCGTCTATGTCCTCTGCGTTTGAGTTAACAATCTGTGTGACGTACATCTGTTTAAGCCTTTCAATCTCTTCTACAAAGAACTCGTCTCTCAAAAGGCTTGCTGCACGCTCTGCTTTGTTCATACCAACCCTGTAGGAGATATTGGTGCTGTAGGTAATGCTTGTGGTGCGTATGCGTCTCCAAACCTACCCGCACCGAAGTACGGTCCTGCGGTCGGCAAGCTAAAGCCTGGGAACAAGTTAGCTAGGTTTGCATTAGCACTATCAATCGTGCCGCCACCGTAACCGTAGGGATTACCCGCCATAGACAAGTAATTGCCCATTGCGCTAGGCATACTAGATACGATTGCCTTTAGCTGATCTGCGCTAAGGCTAGGAGTGCCGCTTGTGCCACCACCGCCACCCTGCTTAGGGGCTAGTGCGCTTAACGCTGCTAAACCACCTAGAGTTAGTCCACCCTTAATGAGTGAACCCATAGCACCTGCGGGTAACATAGCCTCAAGTGAAGCCATGAGACCAGGGTTTGCAGCTAATGCACCCTGTACGCCAAACTCAGCGCCTAGACCGCCTTCTGAGGCTAATGCAAGCGCTTCTGCGGCACTCATGCCACCTGCACCTGCTCCACCTAAACCGCCAAGAGCACCTTGCACACCGAATTCTGCACCTAGACCGCCCTCGGCAGCCAATGCAAGCGCTTCCGCTGCGCTCATACCGCCCGCACCTAACTCAGTAGCGCCTAACAATCCAAGGTCTGCAACAGGGAAAGCCGTAGCACCACCAGCCGCACCTAATCCACCCGCACCATAAGCACTATTAAGCGCTAATCCACCGCCTGTAATGGCGGCAGCAGCGGCTAGAAACTTCCAAAATGACGGGTCTTTAGCTGCTCCGGCAAAGTCACCACCAATAGTGCCTAAGATGCCTTTTTGCTCAACCGGACGGTAAGCAGATTCGCCTAGCGTTCCGGCAATAGCAGGTATACCCGTATTGGTATAAGTAACAGACTCGGGGTCGTTTGCATCACGCAAGTACAGTCTTACACCTTCTGCGTCAATCATCTGAACTGGAGTATTTGCAGTGGCAACCGTACTAGAAAAATTTGGTATTAATGCGTTCATAGACGCAGGAGTTACCACGCCATTTTGTGACAATACTCCAGCCAAATTTCCATTTGGATCATAGTAAAGAGTAGGCGTGCCTTGGATATTAGGCGCTGCGCCTGTCAATCCGGCTGTGTCTACAGATACTTGTGGAGCACCGTATGTAGCCTCCAT
>Ga0247723_1000238_pt1 | contig 36233 bp, 56 predicted proteins | sample MSEWelMarce5H_FC_FD_189079 | JGI IMG/M metagenome (GOLD analysis project Ga0247723, IMG submission 189079) | Subsurface sediment microbial communities from gas well in West Virginia, United States - MSEEL Well Study Marcellus 5H_FC | ecosystem: Environmental > Terrestrial > Deep subsurface >... | reverse complement strand
CGGTCCACGCGGATTGGCTCGACGACCATCATCTCGGCCAACTCGGAAGCCCAGCTGCGTTCCGTCACTTGGGCGGAGATTACTAAGTGGCTGGCGATGAGCTTGAACAGCCACTGGTTTGAAGTCTCGGCGACCAGACTCATGCCGGCCAAGTGGATCACAGAGCTGGTCGAGCGCGACCTGAAGAAGGGCACCCGCTACTGGGGCGTTGAGGGCCGGCTGTGGTCGGAAGAGAATCCCGACGCCTACGCGGGTGTGCACAACTTTGATGGTGTGATGGTGATCTTTGACGAAGCGTCAGGTATCGCCGACGGCATCTGGGCGGTGACCAGTGGATTCTTTACAGAGAACACACCCAACCGCTTCTGGTTTGCGTTTTCTAACCCGCGTCGCAACACAGGGTATTTTTATGAGACACATCACTCCAAACGGGAGTTCTGGACGACCAAAGTGGTCGATGCGCGCACGGTCGAAGGGACCGACAAAGCTGTCTACCAACAGATTATTGACGAATATGGTCCTGACTCATCTCAAGCACACGTCGAAGTCTACGGCGAGTTTCCCAACGCAGGCGATGATCAGTTCATCTCATCCGGCGTGGTGGACGATGCAATGAATCGGCCCAAGTATCAGGACCTAACAGCCCCAATCATCATCGGCGTGGACCCTGCGCGCTTCGGCGCGGACGCTACGGTGATCGCTATCAGGCAAGGACGCGATATTGTGCGCATCGACAGGCACAGAGGCGACGACACCATGACCGTGGTGGGGCACATCATCGAAGCAATCGAGGAATTTAAGCCCGCGCTGGTGGTGATCGACGAAGGTGGGCTGGGCGCGGGCATTGTGGACCGCTTGAAAGAGCAGCGCTACAAGATCAAAGGCGTGAATTTTGGCAATAAATCGGCGCAACCCATCATGTACGGCAACAAACGGGCTGAAATGTGGGGGAAAATGAAGGAATGGCTCAAGTCTGCGTCGATTCCAAAGGATCGGTTCTTGAAAACCGACCTGATTTCGCCTATGATGAAGCCTGATTCACGTGGAACCATATTCCTAGAGTCAAAAAAGGACATGAAAGCACGCGGACTTGCCTCGCCCGACGCGGCAGACGCTATCTGCGTGACTTTTGCGTTTCCTGTGGCTCACAGGGAGTATACTGAACCCAAACGTCGCGTCATTACGGACCGCGGCATGGTTGCAACTGGATGGATGGGAGCTTGAAATGAAAAAGCCTGGACTCTACGCAAACATTCACGCCAAACAAGAGCGCATCAAAGCTGGCTCTGGCGAAAAGATGAACAAGGTCGGCTCTAAAGCCGCACCAACGGCTAAAGACTTCAAAGACTCAGCCAAAACTGCAAAGAAGAAATAACATGCCGTTGAAAAAATCTCCAAGCAAAGAGGCGTTTAAGCAAAACGTCAAAGCTGAAGTCAAAGCAGGCAAGCCAGTCAAGCAAGCTGTAGCCATTGCGTACGCTGTTAAGAAAAAAGCAAAATGAGAGCACTAAAAGACTGCGTCATTATTGAGCGTGATGTTGAGGAAGATTCTTTCTTTGTGTTACCGCCAGGCGATCCCATGGAAACAGGCAAAGCCATCGCTGTGGGCCCTGACTGCAAAGAGATTAAAGTCGGCGATTGTCTATATTTTGGCGTTGGCCAAGAGTTCACGTATGAGAAAAAGAATTACGTCGTCATGCGTGAACCACACATAACTGGAGTCTTCTATGGCTGATCCAACCGGCATGGTCGCCGTGGCTAACGTAGCTGCGGGCGGTAAAACTGATAACTCCGACATTCTGTCTGTCGCGCGCAGCCGCCTCGACATGGCTGTGGCCTCGCTGGCCGAGAGCCGCGAAGATGAAATGGACGACCTGCGCTTCTACGCCGGCTCGCCCGACAACCATTGGCAGTGGCCAGCGGACGTTTTAGCCACTCGCGGTGCGGTTCAAGGCCAAACCATCAACGCACGCCCAACGCTGACCATCAACAAACTGCCGCAACACGTCCATCAGGTCACCAACGACATGCGTCAGAACCGCCCAGGCGCCAAGGTCATCCCCGTGGATGACAACGCCGACGTGCAGGTGGCTGAGGTGTTCAACGGCATGATCAGGCACATTGAGTACATCTCGGATGCCGACGTGGCGTACGACACAGCGTGTGAAAACCAAGTCGCCTACGGCGAAGGTTACATCCGCATCCTGACTGAGTACTGCGACCCCAACACGTTCGACCAAGACATCAAAATTGGTCGTGTGCGCAATTCGTTCTCGGTCTACATGGACCCGCTGATTCAAGACCCGACTGGCGCAGATGCTAAGTGGTGTTTTATCACTGAGGACGTGACCAAAGCTGAGTACGAGCGCATGTACCCCAACGCTGCACCCATCTCGACGCTGCAGTCGCTGGGTGTGGGCGACCAGTCCATCAGCAACTGGCTCAACGAGGACACGGTCCGCATCGCTGACTACTACTACATCGACTACGAAAAAGCCACGCTGCATCTGTACCCAGGCAACATCACGGCTTTTGAAGGCACGATCGAAGACAAGCAGCTCAAGGCTATCTACGGCAAGCCTAAGAACAAGCGCGTAGTGCAAAACCCCAAGGTTAAGTACTGCAAGATTAACGGCTACGAAATTCTTGAAGAAGCCGAGTGGGCTGGCAAGTGGATTCCTGTGATCCGCATTGTGGGCAATGAATTTGAGGTTGATGGCAGGTTATATGTCTCTGGCCTTGTGCGTAACGCCAAGGACGCCCAGCGCATGTACAACTACTGGGTCAGCCAAGAAGCAGAGATGCTGGCATTGGCGCCCAAGGCACCGTTCATTGGCTACGGCGGCCAGTTCGAGGGCTACGAAGACAAGTGGAAGACAGCCAACACCAACAACTGGCCGTATCTAGAGGTCAACCCTGATGTGACCGACGGCCAAGGCAACATGTTGCCACTGCCACAGCGCGCGCAGCCGCCCATGGCGTCTAGCGGCCTGTTGCAAGCCAAGTCTGGCGCGGCGGAAGACATTAAGTCCACAACCGGCCAGTACAACGCATCGCTGGGCATGGGCTCGAACGAACGATCTGGTAAAGCTATTCTTGCGCGCCAAAAAGAGGGCGACGTGGGCACTTACCACTACGGCGACAACTTGGCTCGCGGCGTGCGTCACATCGCGCGCCAGTTGGTCGATCTGATTCCCAAAATCTACGACACACAGCGCATCGCGCGTGTGATCGGTGAGGACGGCGAGACTAAGATGGCCAAGATTAACCCCGAGCAGCAAGAGCCCGTGAAGGAAATTGTTGACGAGAGTGGGGTAGTTATAGAAAAAATCTACAACCCTGGCGTCGGCAAGTACGACGTGGTGGCTACCACTGGCCCAGGCTACGCAACCAAGCGCCAAGAGGCGTTGGAGGCTATGGCTCAGCTGTTGCAGGGCAACCCCCAGCTGTGGACTGTGGCCGGCGACTTGTTCGTTAAGAACATGGACTGGCCAGGCGCGCAGGAAATGTCTAAGCGCTTCCGCAAGACCATTGACCCAAGCATCTTGGCTGACGACGACAAATCACCTGAATTGCAGGCTGCTGAGCAACAAATCCAAGCCATGGGCGCGGAGATGGAGAACATGCACCAGATGATTCAAAACGTCAGCAAGTCGATTGAAGTGCAAGAGCAGCGCCGCAAGGATTACGAAGCTGAGATCAAGGCGTACCAAGCCGAGACACAGCGGATCACAGCTACGCAGGCAGGCATGAACGAGCAGCAGATTCAAGACATTGCTATGGGTGTGGTGGCCGCGGCCATGGAGTCTAATAGCCAGATTGGTGGCATTCCTGAGATGCCTATGCAAGATATGGGGATGCCACAATGAACGCCGCACAATTGATGGGTTTGCTGTTCTTGGGCCGCAATGTGGCCCACTCAGTGCACCTGAACACTCGTAGCTACTCCAAGCATGTGGCTTTGAACACGTTTTATGATTCGGTTATTGACCACGCGGACGCATTTGCTGAAGCCTACCAAGGCCGTCATGGTCTGATTGGGCCTATTGCCATCCCCGCGGCCAAGAAAACGACCAACATCATTGAGTTCTTGCAAGACCAACTGGCTGAGATTGAAAAAGGTCGCTACGAAGTGTGCGACAAAGAAGACTCATCGTTGCAACAGTTGATTGACAACATTGTTGAGCTCTACCTGACAACTCTGTACAAATTAAGGTTCTTAGCATGACCGTAGTTGTAACCCACACCATCCCCGCTGATAGTTCGTTCAGTTCTACTGGCGCTGCGGCGTGGAATGCTGACCATGCGCTGTCAGGCGTGGGGACTATGGCTGAACAAAACGCCAACAGCGTAGCCGTTACAGGCGGTGCTATTGATAACACGACAGTAGGTGCTACAACCCCTGCTGCTGGTACGTTTACTACATTGACTGCTACTACGGCTGGAACAACTACTGCAAAAGTTTGGTCTAACACTGGCACATCTCCAATAGCAGACTTGGAACTTCAACGAGGCACTACATCTACATGGGGCGGGGATGCTTTTACTGACTACCGTCTTCGCGCTTCAGGTGGTAATTTCATACTGCAAAGCCAAAACAATACAACATCTGTTCTTGATTTACTGACTGTTGACGAAACAAATAACGCAATTAAGTTCTCTCCTGTTGGTGTTGAACAGATGCGTGTTACTCGCACAGCCTCTGCTGTGAACTACGTACAGGTTACTGGTGCGGCTACTGGTTCAGACCCTGTTATTTCTACGCAAGGTAGCGATGCTGATCGAAATTTGAGATTGACAGCAAAAGGAACAGGTCAAGTTATTACTACTTCCTCGTTTTTGGCGCACGTATCAGCAACGAACTATGTTCAATTGTCAGGTGGCGCGTCTTCTGTGGCTGTTACGGCATTAGGCGCTAGCGCAAACGTTGATGTTGCATTGACACCAAAGGGAACAGGTAACGTCAGGTTCGGTACTTACACGGCTGATATGACATTAGTTGTGCAAGGCTATATCACAATCAAGGACAGTGGTGGCACTGTTCGTAAACTAGCGGTTATCGCTTAACTTTTTAAAAGGAAAATCATATGGCACTCATTAAATCAGTAGACACAGACTACGGAATTCCAGCCGTGTACTTCAACATAGGTGCAGTACAAGAAGACTTCAAAGGCCAAGGCACTGAAGTGACCTTCTACGGCTACGCATCCAAGGAAGCCCGTGACGCAGGTAAGCAGCCCTTGTGTGCTGGCAAGGTTCAACTGTCAGGCGCTGAGTACGTTGCTGGTGCTGATCGTGCTGCCTTATACGCCATCATTAAGCAAAAGCCTGAGTTTGAAGGTGCGGAGGACGCATGAGCGGCGGTCCGTTTTTTGAAGGTTCTTTCTTCAGTGGTGGATTTTTTGAAGCCGTTGAGGCATACTTGGATGAATTGGTAGTTAAAATTCGGTCATTCACCGAACGAAGGAGATTTTGATGGCTATTAACTTAAAAGCAGTTACGTCAACAATGGGTTATCAGCAGATAACCAGCTTGAGCGCGTCTACTGCACTGACTGTCCCGCAAAAAGATTTGAGCGGTTTGGCCGGTACTCCTCGCATTGCGATCATCACGCCTGAGACACAAAACGTCCGTTGGCGTGATGACGGTGTGGCCCCTACCGCATCGGTTGGTATGCCCTTGGCTGCTGGCGTGACTTTGCAGTATGACGGTGACCTTTCACAAATTCGATTTATTGAACAGACCGCAGGCGCAAAGCTCAACGTCACTTACTATTCATAAGAGGCCAGCATGAACATCTCTAACGATTCAGCAGCAATGAATTACGTTGAATACTTCACCAAGCAATTGCCTGTTGACCTAGCCAACATGGCGGCTTTGCGTGACGAGCTGGCCGTGCGCCAAGGCGCGCTGTCTGCTGCGCAAGACGCGCTGGCAGACCGCGAGGCGGCTGCTGCTCAACTCAAGGCTGCGCAAGACGAAGCCGCTGCTATTTTGGCTGACGCCAAGGCAGACGCTGCTGCTGCCAAAACTAAGGCCGCAGAACTCAAGGCCCGTGAAAAAGCACTTGACGAACAGACCGCGGCGTTTAGTGCGTCTAGCACTGAACGTGAGGCTATTTTGGCCAGTCGCGAAAAATCTGCTGACGCGCGCGACATTCAGCAAGAACAAACTCAAGCTAATTTGGCCGCATTGGCTGCCAAGCTGGCCGCAGATCAATCTGCACTTGATGCACGCGTTAAGGCTTTCCAAGACAAAGTTGCCGCATTAAGTGCATAATGCACACAAACTGTACTGGTGCAGCACACCAGGGAATCTTAGGATTCAAAAATGACTGAAGAAGTCCAAAACCTAGCGGAAGTTGACTCCGCGCCAGCTCCTGAAGTGACGGCCACCACAGAGACTGTTGAAAACACGCCGGTAGTCGCTGATGAAAGCAACGAACAGCCAGTAGAGGAAAAGAAGTACTCGCAAGCTGAAATCGATGCAATGATCGGCAAACGCCTCGCAAGAGAGCAACGTAAGTGGGAACGTGAACAAGCGCAACGAGGTGCTGAAAAGCAAATCGTGCCGACCGACCTACCGTCGCCAGACCAGTTCCAGTCGCCGACTGATTACGCGGAATTCATCCGTGCAGAAGCCGACAAGCTAGTCCAGCAACGCGAAGCCGCAAAGCAACAGTCGCAAGTTTTAGAGAGCTATCAAGAGCGTGAAGAGCAGGCTCGGGATAAGTATGATGACTTCGAGCAAGTCGCGTACAACCCTAACCTACCGATCACAAACGTGATGGCAGAGACGATCCAGCATTCGGACATTGGTCCTGAGTTAGCTTACTACCTCGGCTCCAACCCCAAGGATGCAGACCGCATTTCTCGCTTGACGCCTTTCATGCAGGCAAAAGAGATTGGAAAGATCGAAGCCAAATTGGCTGATAATCCTCCAGTCAAAAGAACGACATCTGCGCCTGCGCCGATTAGTCCAGTAACTGCACGCTCCACTGGAGCACCGACTCATGACACTACGGACCCGCGCTCTATTAAGAGCATGACGACCTCACAGTGGATTGAAGCCGAACGTGCACGACAGATTAAGAAGCATCAGGCACAAACCCGCTAACTTTTCAAAGGACTTTAAATGTCAAACAGCATCTTAACGATCGACATGATCACCCGCAAGGCGCTCGAAATCCTCGAGAACAACCTTGTTATCACCCGTAACGTCAACCGTCAGTACGACGACAGCTTTGCTGTTGAAGGTGCCAAGATCGGTTCTACTTTGCGTATCCGTTTGCCCGACCGCGCTCTGGTAACTGACGGCGCCGCCTTGCAAGTGCAAGACGACAACGAACAGTTCACCACCTTGACCGTGTCTAGCCAAAAGCACATTGGTATCAACTTCACATCTGCTGAATTGACCATGCAATTGGACGACTTCGCTGAGCGTGTGTTGAAGCCTCGTATTAGCCAATTGGCTTCTAGCGTGGACGCTGACGTAGCCAACTCTTACAAGAGCGTTGGTAACACCGTTGGTACACCTGGCACCACTCCTGCCACTTCTTTGGTTCTGTTGCAAGCTCAACAAAAACTGAACGAAAACGCAGCCGTGATGTCTCCACGTTACGCTACCGTCAACCCAGCTGCTAACGCAGGTTTGGTTGAAGGCATGAAAGGTTTGTTCAACCCCACCGACACTATCAGCAAGCAGTTCAAGAACGGCATGATGGGTACTGGCGTGTTGGGCTTTGACGAGATCAACATGTCTCAGTCTATCAAGCAGTTCACCACTGGTTCGCGTACAGCTACCGGCGGTACAACTTCTGCTGCTGTGACTGCTGAAGGCGCAACTTCTATCTCCATCACTGGAGCTGGTGCCAACACTACCGTCAAAATCGGTGACGTGTTCACTATCGCTGATTGCTACTCTGTGAACCCACAAACCCGTGAATCCACTGGTTCGTTGTTCCAGTTCGTGGCTACTGCCGACGTGACTCTGAACGGCTCTGGCGCCGGCACTATCACTGTGGCTCCTATCTACTCTGCAACTAACGCCTTGGCTACTGTTGACTCATTGCCTGCAACCAGCAAAGCTGTTGTGTTCGTGGGTGCTGCTTCTACTCAGTACGCTCAGAACTTGGTGTACCACAAAGATGCGATCTCGTTCGCTACCGCCGACTTGCTGTTGCCACAAGGTGTGGACATGGCTGCTCGCGCAGTGCACAACGGTATCAGCTTGCGTGTGGTCCGTCAGTATGACATCAACAACGACCGTATGCCTTGCCGTATCGACGTGTTGTATGGCTTCAGCACGATCCGCCCACAAATGGCTTGCCGCCTCTGGGGCTAATCTGAAACGGGGCTTCGGCCCCTTTCTTTGTAACTTTTTTAAAGGACTTTTATCATGGCATTACCTAACGGCGCAGGCGGTTACCAAGTCGGTGCAGGCAACCGCGCAGAAACTATCATGGGCGCGATGGCCGCTCCTCAGACAGCTACAGCTACAGCAACCCTGACAGCAGCACAAATTTGCAATCAAATGTTGGTGGCTAACCCCTCCACTTCTGCTGCAACTTACACGCTGCCTTTGGGCACTGCAATCGATACCGCAGTTCCTAACGCTATTGTTGGTAGCACTTTTGACTTGTCAATCGTGAACATCGGCACCAGCTCTGGCGCTGTGACTTTGGCTGTTAACACTGGCGTGACCGATGGCGGCAACGCTTTGGTTGCTGTCGCTGTGACAACTAGCCAGTTGTTCCGTTTCCGTAAGACTGGTGACGGTACTTACGTTGTGTATCGCCTCGGCTAAATCTAAAGGGGGCTTCGGCCCCCATTTTTAAAAGGATTAGAAAATGGGTAATACTAGATCAATTGGCGTTGCGTACAGCGACCAAGATATTGATGGCGGCACTATTGGTGCTGTTACTCCTTCAACCGTGGTTGGAACTACCGTTTACGCTACAACCGAAATTGGCTATACCGCAGCGGGACAAGGTGCTGTGACGCAATTGACAAGTAAATCGACAGGCGTGACTTTAAACAAGTCTGCTGGTCGTATTACGATGCATGATGCGGCATTGGCAGGAAGCGCTGCTGTGTCATTTATCTTGACTAACAGCACAATTTCTATCAATGACACAATCATTGTTTGCGTTTCTAGCAACACTACTGGTAGCGCGGCGGGAGCTTACACCACTTACGTTTCGTATTTGGCTGCTGGTTCTGCTTTGATTACGTTGCGAAATTTGACTGCTGCCACTTCATACTCTGAAGCTGTCATTATCAACTTCTGCATCATCCACGGCGCAAGCTAAACCAAACGGGCCTTTGGGCCCGTTCTAAGGAAATAAATGCCAATCATCTACATGAAACATGATGTTCATGGCGCCAAGGTGGCGAACATGGAAGCTGAAGCAATTGCAGATGAAGCAAACGGCTGGGTGCGCTATACTCTAGACACGCCTGTTGAGGTGGTTCCTGTAAACGTGCTGGAAGTCAAACGCCGTAGAAAAGTAGATACAGAAGAGGCTTAAATATGGCCACATACACAGCTGGCGATCAGATCAATCGAGCCCTGCGTCTGCTGGGTGTTCTCGCCGAAGGTGAAACGCCTTCCGCCGCCATGTCTCAAGATGCCTTGACTGCGTTCGACCAAATGGTGGACAGCTGGAACACAGAGCGTCTGTCTATCTTTTCCACCCAAGATCAAATTTTTACGTGGCCGGCCAGCACCATTAGCCGCACGCTTGGCCCATCGGGTGACTTTGTCGGCCTGCGCCCCGTTTTGCTTGATGATGCCACGTATTTCAAAGCGCCTAACGGCGTGTCGTACGGCATAAAAATGATCAACCAACAGCAGTACAACGGTATTGCTGTTAAGAATGTGACGTCCACCTACCCGCAAGTTATGTGGGTCAACATGACGTTCCCTGACATTGAAATATATCTCTACCCTAAGCCTACGCAAGAGTTAGAGTTTCACTTTGTGTCGGTGGAAAAACTAAGCCAGCCCGCCACATTGGTGACCGAGCTGCACTTTCCGCCAGGCTACATGCGCGCGTTTACGTACAACTTGGCTATGGAAATTGCGCCTGAGTACGGCATTGAGCCCAGCCCTCAAGTTCAGCGCATTGCGATGACTTCCAAGCGCAACCTGAAGCGCATCAACAACCCAGATGACGTGATGGCAGTGCCGTACGCTTTGGTGGCCAACCGTCAACGATTCAACATCTATGCTGGCAACTATTGATGTTGAAATTACTAAACTGTACAGGACTGATGATGTTTACGCTTCGCATCCAAATAAGCCTGATGTGCTTCTTCGGGCGTAGCAAAATCGCCAATTCGCCGCGTTTTTTTGTTAACGGTAATGCTGGCTCGCCATTTGTTTTGAAACAAAATAACACCCATGAAACCAGATTTGTTTCGTTTATTTGGTCGGCGTACATTTTCGGAGTTGCCAGTTTCATTAACAACACGAAGATTAACCAGTCTGTTGTCGGATTTAATTCCGTTAACGTGATCAATCAGACCATTAGGCCAAGTTCCATGTGTGTACAACCACGCCAAACGATGGGCTTTATAGATTTTCTTTTTAAAGCCTATTGTGGTGTAGCCAAACTTATTGGTGTTACCCGCAACATCTCCAACATGGATAGCTTTTGCCGCGCGGGCAAGCCAAGTAAAAATTCCTGTGTTAGCGTCATAATGCAACAATTCACGCAACTCATTCGGGGTAAGATTAGCAGACATATCGTTAAGCCTTTGCAGTGTTTTAACATTAACACAGGAATTATAACATAATGGATTCCCCGATCCTTGGTTCTTCCTATGTGGCCCGCAGCGTCAACGCCGCGGACAACCGCATGGTCAACTTGTTTCCAGAGATCGTGCCAGAAGCTGGCAAAGAGCCAGCGTTTCTGTCGCGCTGCCCTGGGCTGAAGCGCAAGTCAGCCGTTGGCGATGGCCCCATCCGCGGGCTGTGGAAAGTCAACGACATCATGTACGCCGTGTCGGGCGATACGTTTTACAAGGTTGAAACGTATGGCCGCACCCGCCTGAAGGGCACAGCTATTGGCACGGTCACTGGCACTGGCCCCGTGTCTATGTCCGACAACGGCATTCAGATTTTTATCGCGTGCAACCCTGACGGCTTTATCTACAACACAAACACCGAAGTGTTTGCCGAGATTACCGACCCCGACTTTGAGGGCGCGGTGACGGTCGGCTACATCGACGGCTACTTTGTGTTCAACGAGCCCAACAGTTCGCGTTTCTGGGTCACTCAGCTGCTCGATGGTACGTCGGTAGACCCGCTTGCTTTTGCGAGCGCTGAGGGCGATCCTGACAACTTGGTGTCGCTAGTTGTAGACCACCGAGAAGTCTGGCTGTTCGGCACCAACTCAGTTGAAGTCTGGTACGACGCCGGCACCGCCAACTTCCCGCTTCAACGCATCCAAGGCGCGTTTAACGAATTGGGTTGCATTGCGCCCTACTCTGTTGCCAAGATGGACAACAGCGTGTTCTGGCTAGGTGCGGACGCCCGCGGGCGCGGTATTGTCTACCGCACCAACGGCTACAAAGGCCAGCGCATATCTACGCACGCCGTTGAATGGCAAATCCAGCAGTACACGGACCTTTCCGACGCGCTGGCGTATACCTACCAGCAAGACGGCCACACCTTTTACGTGCTGATCTTCCCTACGGCCAACACCACTTGGGTGTACGACGCGGCCACGCAGGCGTGGCATGAGCGCGCAGGCTGGGACAACGGCGATTTCACCCGCCACCGTTCCAACTGCCAAGTGGTCTACAACAATGAAATCATTGTGGGCGACTACGAAAACGGCAATTTGTACGCGTTTGACCTGACTGACTATTCAGACAACGGCGACATTCAGAAGTGGTTGCGCACATGGCGCGCGCTGCCCACGGGCACCAACAACCTCAAGCGCACATCGCAGCACACGCTGCAGATTGATTGCGAGGCGGGCGTAGGTATTAACGATGGCCAAGGCAGCAACCCACAAATGATGTTGCGCTGGTCAGATGACGGCGGCCACACATGGTCCAACGAACATTGGATGTCGATGGGCAAGATTGGTGAGTATTACAACCGAGCGTTTGCCCGTCGCATGGGCATGACGCTGAAGCTGCGCGACCGCGTGTATGAGCTGTCAGGCACAGACCCCGTGAAGATTGCAATCATGGGCGCGCAACTCAACGTGACGCCTACCAATGCTTGACGCGGCCAGCACACGCATACCATCTTCGCGGGTACCCGTGGTGGATTCGCTTGGCCAGCTCATGGAGCGGTCGTGGTACAGGTTTTTTACAAACCTGTACAACTACTTTTTGACGCTGCCGTACGGGGTTTTTTCAGACACCACAAACCAGACCGCCGCGGCCAACACGCCCACGGCGATTACGTTTAACACAACTGGCGTGACCCGCAACACCGCGGTGGGCACGCCCACGTCGCGGATTGTGTTTAACGCCAGCGGGCTGACAACGGTGGCGTTTAGTGTGCAATTTACAAACGCTTCGGCAACTGAAGACGCCGTGTATGTCTGGTTGCGCAAGAACGGCGTCGATACTGCCGCCACGGCTAGCACGGTGACTGTTCCGAAAAAGGTTGGTGCTGTTGACGGCGCGGCCCTTTTGACGGTCAATTTTTATGAAGAATATGAGGCGGGCGACTATTTGCAGCTGTACTGGCTGACCGTGGGCGGCTCAGCCCAGATCACGACAATTGCTGCCACTACGTCGCCGGCTAAACCCGCCTCGCCTGGCGTGGTGCTAACTGTGAGCCAGATCATATGAGCGCGTTAACTGTTACACCAACACTTGAGCAAATTGAGCGCCTTCAACATGAAGTCATGTTGATGCCCCAAATTGAACCCGTCACAGACCATTATTTTTCTGCTGATGGCATGTATTGCCGTAAAGTTTGGCGTCCGGCTAATACACTAGTCATAGGTAAAATTCACAAAAAAGATCACTTCTTTATTTGTGCAAAAGGTGAAATAATAGCGTGGAGTGAAACTGGAATGCGCCACCTTAAGGAAGGCGACGTAATCGAGTCCAAACCAGGTACCAAACGTGTCACTTATGCGCTTACAGATGCCATTGGCATTACAGTGCACAAGACAGACAAAATTGATTTGGATGAGATTGAAGCAGAACTGATTGAACCTTGTGAGATGTCGTTTTTTGATGCGTACAACAAGATCAAACCAGATTTAATTGAACGTCAAGCAGCGTTGGCGTTAAAAGGAGAATGATATGTCATGGTGGACAGCAGGCGCAATTGTAGGCAGCGCGTTACTTGGGTCTAGTGCTTCTAGAAGCGCTGGTGAAACGCAAGCAGGCGCCGCGCGTGAAGCATCGGCTCTTTCAGATGCTCAGTTCCAGCAGACGCGTCAAGACCAGATGCCTTTTTTGCAGGCTGGTGTTCGCGCGCTAGGCAAACTTGAAGGCGCTGCTGATTACACGCCGTTTGCATATGATGAGTTTACAAGAGACCCAGGGTACGCCTTCCGCCTAAAAGAAGGTCAGAAAGCGCTTGACGCTCAAGCAGCCTCCCGCGGCGGTTTAATCTCTGGCAACGCATTGCGCGCGGCGACTAGCTACGGCCAAGAGATGGGCTCGCAAGAGTACACCAACGCATTCAACCGCTATCAACAAGAGCGTGCGGCCAGACTTCAACCTTTGCAATCGTTGGCTGGTGTTGGTCAAACTACAGCGGCCAACCTTGGCGCTGCTGGCGCGGCTAATGCAGGGGCCATGGGCAATTATTTAACTGGCGGCGCTGCTGCTGGCGCGGCAGGTCAAGTTGGTGCGGCTAATGCATATAGCAATGCTGTTGGCACTTACCTTAACTACAACCAAGGTAATAACTTGGTAAACGCGCTGACCCGAAACAGACCTGCGTCTAGCCCAACAAGTTTTAACTACTATGGTAATTCTGGTGGTTACGAAAACTTAGATTATTAAGGATTAGATATGGCTCTCGATCCATCCATTGCACTTGGTGTTAGACCAGTTGAAATTCAAAACCCGTTAAACGCGTTTGCGCAAGCGCAACAGATTCAAACCTATCAACGCCAAAACGAATTGGCTAACCGCGCCATTGAGCAAGAAGACGCGCTAAACCGCGCGTATGCCTCTTCTCTTGGTACCACAGGTGAAATTGACCCTAACAAATTGCGTCAAAACGTTATTGGTGCAAACCTTGGCTCTAAGCTGCCCGCGGTCGAAAAGACTTTGTTAGAGACTAGCAAACTTCGTAACGAGGTAGGCAAAAGCGATTTTGAATTGCGCATTCAAAAAGCAAACAAAGCAGTCAAAGATATTGCTAGTTTTAACACATCCGAAGAAATCCTTGCTGATCTTGACCGCAACGTAAAACTAGGCAACATTGACGCTACAAAAGCACAGCAGATCGCTGCGTCGCTCCCCCAAAACCCTGCTGAGCTTCCAGCGTGGCAGCTTAGAACTTTGCGCGGCATTTTGGACGCCAAGGATCAATTGGAACAAACCTTTACATCGCAAGATTATGGCGGCGGCTCTCGCGTAATTGCCACGCCTAAGTACGCTGGCGGCGGCGGCGCTCAAATGGTTACAGGCTCAGACATTAAAAAAACCATGAGCCCTGCCGAAATTGCGACTAACGAGCGCGAACGCCAACGTATTGCGCAAGAAAATACGCGGATTGCTAACGCAGAGAATCCAAAAGCAGTGGCTCGTCAAACTATCGCAAGCGACGGTACGGTCACTAACTTTAACAAATTTGGTGACGTTGTCAGCACCGTTAAAGGCGCGGGCAAACCAAGCGCGACGTACGAAAAGACTAAAGCGCAAAAAGAGACTATGGCTAGGGACCTTGATCTTGCCATCAGCGAACTTGCAAACGTCACTAAAGACGGCGGCCTTATTGACCAGTCTACTGGTGGCTATATTGGTAAGGCAGTGGATATTGGCGTGCGCGCATTTAACAAAGCTACGCCTGGCGATATTGCCGCGGGTAAGTTGGCGCCAATTGCCGATCTTGCGCTCAAAATGGTCCCGCGTTTTGAAGGCCCGCAATCTAACGCAGACACCGCGTCTTACAAACAAGCCGCTGGTCAATTGGCCGATACTGCATTGCCAACTGAAGTTCGTAAAGAAGCCGGCAAAGAAGTGTTGCGTTTAATGAAAGCGCGTAAGAACCAGTTTGTCACGCAAGATATGGCGTCGGGTAACACCGCTGTCCCATCGGGCATTGCGCCTCCTGAAGGCTTTGTTCCAGATTAAAGGTTGACCATGGGCTTGCAAACCGCAACAAATCCTCAAACAGGCGAACGTGTTGTACTGGTCGGCGACCAGTGGCAACCTATCCTGCAATCTGCCACCAACAAAGAAGGCATGAAAGCCTATTTGGTTGGTGACAAATGGTTGACTGATGACGCGCCTGCTGCTGCTCCCGCACCAGCAGCACCCAAAGGCCCCGCACCGCTGACAGGCGCTGCCGGTTTCTTTGAGACTATTGGCGCGCCGCTTGCTGGCTTGTCGCAAGGCGTCTCCAAAGGTATTGGCGACGTCATGTTTGGCGGCCAACGCTTGGTTGGCATGGGCTTGGAAAAGCTCGGTGAGCCTGGTTCTCGCGCTGCTCAACAAGGCCGCGCCTTACAAGAAGACGCAGCAGAACGCAAACTGGCTGAGCAAGAAGCTATTGCGGACATCAAAAAGCAACAGCCTTTTGCTACTGGTGCAGGTGAGATGACTGGCGAAGTTATTGGCACACTGCCCGTGGGCGGTGCTATTGCTGCGCCGCTTAAAAAGGTTGCTGAGATGGCGCCTTCGCTGGCGCGCTTCCTGACGCCTGCTGCGACAGCCATTGAATCCGCTGGTTTTAAAGGCACAAACCTTGCCACCAAAGCAGGCGGCGGCGCCGTCTCTGGCGGCGCGTCTGCTGCCATCATTGACCCCAACGCTACAGAGGCGGGTGCTGGTATCGGCGCTGTGTTGCCTACAATTGTTGGCCCTTTGGTTGGCAAAGCCGCCACCGCGGTGAACCGACTGCGCGACATCAAGGGCACCACGTTGCTGGACGCGGTCGAAGGTAAGGGCCAAGAAATCATCAACGCTTTGCGAGCTAAAGACGCCATCATTGTGCCAGGCTCGGCCCCAACAGCTGGTGAAGTCGCCGCGCCCGTGGGCAGCACACGTTTCTCGGCTTTGCAAGAAAAGCTCAAAGAAGTGCCAGGCGCTGCTACGGATTACGCCAACCAAGCCGCGCAGACTAACCAAGCCCGTCTGGCCCAAGAGGGCCGTGTGGGCGAGCGATTCCAACGCGTCATTGACCGCGTCAAGGCCAAGATTGAAAGCGGATTGGGCTCAACAACCGTTACCCCACGAGAAGCGGGCGAGGCTTTGTTGGCCGCGGCCAATAAAGAGCGCGAGATTGTCAAGAAGGGCGTGATTGAGCCTGCGTATCAGAAAGCCTTTACTGAGGCCGGCGACGCCAAAATTGACGTCAGCAACGTGGTTAACCAAGCCGAGACTATTCTTGGTCGTAAGCTGTCAGACTTTGCGTCTGAGACGGCGCCTGAGACAGTGCGCAAGCTCTTGTCGTTCAAACCCAAGCCAGCACCAGAAGCGCCTGTGGGCAAAGGCAAACTGTCGTCTAAGCTAACTAAAGTGTCGGATGAAGTTGAGCTTCCACCAGAGGCCACCTTACAGCAACTTGATGATATTCGTAAGGCTATCAACGCCGACATTGCTGCGGCTAAGTCGTCGATGAACCCAACGGCCAGCTCAACCCTGCGCAATCTGGGCCAGTTGCATGACGCTATTGACGACGCGATCGGTAAGAGCACCGCGTTGCCAGACGCGGCCAAGACAGCTTATGCGGACGCGGTCAACTTGTACCGCACTCAATATGTGCCTCGTTTTAAGACCGGCATTAACGCCAATCTGTTCAAGCAGACATCGTTGAACGAGCCCAAGCTCAACGCTGACGACGTCGTCACCAAGTTCTTTCAGCCTAGAGGTGAGCGCGAAGCAGGCCAGTTTGTCGAAATGTTTGGTAAAAACCCTGATGCCATGGTTACGGCCCGCGCAGGCATTGAAGACCTGTACCGCCAAAAAGTCGTTAACGCGGTGACTGGCGAAGTAGACCTTACCAAACAAGCGCAGTTCTTGAAGGACTACAAAAACCCGATCGCAATTCTGGACGACGCCGGCATGAACTTGTCGCAGCGTTTTGACGTGGTTGGCAAAGACGCCGCCCGTCTGGCCAAAATTCGTGAGATGGCCGACGCCAGCGGTAACAAGTTGGCGCCCGCCCTGCCGCCTGGTTCTAACGCCTTAGCAATTGAAAAGCGTATCACCGACCTGACTAAGGGCCTAGACGCGCGTCAGTTGCAAACGGTCAATGCAGTGCGTGACGACTTGGCGCGTCAAGCTGAGTATGAGCGTTTGGCCAAGGCTGGCCGCCCAGCAGGCCCCACTGGCCAAAGTTCGGCGACAGAAGCCGCCGCGCAAGGCGGTTTGCCTTTCCCGTCTTTGTTGAGCACGCCGCTGACTATTTTTAACAACGTCGTGAAGCGTTTGTCTGGACAAATGGACGACAAAGTAGCGTTAGAATTGGCCCGTGAGCTGTCTAGTCCTGCCTTGGCGGCAGACGCAATTGAAAAAGCCATGGCGCGCCAAGCGGGTAGGGGCCCAACAAACGCAGTAGTGAATGCATTGGCCAAGCCAGCGGCTACTGCTGCGGCGCAGGCACCAGCCAATCAGAACGCATTACGGATTGAGATCAATGGCGTTGGCCAAAGGAAATAAACATGGCATCACTATCACCCCCACCAAAGCTACAGTTCTTCGGCACTGACGGGCTGCCGCTCGTCGGCGGTAAGCTGTACACGTACGCCGCGGGCACTACGACGCCTCTGGCCACGTACGTGGACAACACTGGCACGACCACCAACACCAACCCTGTCATTTTGGATTCCAATGGGCAGGCTAACGTGTGGTTGCTTAACACCGAGACATACAAATTCATTCTTAAAACGCCAGCAGAAGTTACGCTGTACACGGTTGATTACATCTCCGTACCGCTGACATCAGAGTCGTTTGCGTCTCCACCTCCAATCGGAAGCGGTACGCCAAACGCAGGAACCTTTACGACCCTAAACGTCACTGGCAATGCGATCTTTGAAAGCACCGCAGACTTTACAGAACCTGTGACTTTTGAGTCTGATGTCACGGTTGATGGTTCATTTTCTGCTGTGTTAAGCACATCCACAGGGCTTCCTTTAACTACAGGTGTCACGGGCGTGTTGCCACAGGCTAACGGCGGTACAGGCACAACCACTGGCTACTATGGCTTCAAGAACCGCATCATCAATGGTGCGATGGTGATTGACCAGCGTAATGCGGGGGCTAGTGTTACTCCTACAACAAGCAACTATGTTCTTGATAGATGGAAAGCCAACCTGTCAGTAACATCTAAATTTAGCGTCCAACAAACACCATCTGCAACCGAAACTGGTTACGCAACAAGGGTTGGTGCTGGTTTTAGTAATTATCTTGCTTGCACTTCATTATCTGCTTATTCTGTAGGCGCTGGAGAATTTTTTAACATAGCTGAATACATTGAAGGATATAACACAGCAGATTTATCTTGGGGTACTGCAAGCGCAAAAACAATTACGATTTCTTTTTGGGCTTATTCCAGCCTTACTGGAACTTTTGGAGGCGCTTTAAGAAATGCAACAAACGATAGAAGTTATCCGTTTACATACACAATTAGCGCAGCAAATACTTGGGAGTTAAAAACAGTAACTATTGCTGGCGATACATCAGGAACATGGGTGACTAACAACGGTATTGGCATACAAGTTATTTTTAATCTTGGTGCTGGTACGACATACAGCGGAACTGCTGGCTCTTGGTCAGCAAATAATTATGTGTCTGCAACAGGCGCAACCAGCGTAGTCGGTACAAACGGAGCCACCTTCTACATCACAGGCGTTCAACTAGAAAAAGGCTCAACAGCAACGAGCTTTGACTACCGCCCGTATTCCACTGAGTTGGCTTTGTGTCAACGGTATTGTGTTGCATTTTCTAGCGCGGGGGGTGATGTAGGTATTGGTGCGGCGGCTACTGCTTCGGTTGGTCAGACTAGCATTTCTTTACCAGTGACAGGGCGCGTAGCTCCAACTGGGATTGTGTCTTCTGCTTCTTGGGTTTTTAACAGTTATGGTTCTGGCAATGGTGGCACAGGTGCTGTTACTTTTGCTAGTGCAACACCAACAAATCTTTTAGTAAGTAGTTCTGGTTCAGGCGGCGGTGGTATGACTGTTGCAACTAGCGGAAGACTCTATTCAAGTAGCGGAACATCAACCTTTTACACAACTGGACAAGAGCTATGACAACGTGGAAACTTTTGCCTTTACTTCCTAGCCAAGAAGTGCAAACGGTATTTTGCACTTTAGACAACGGCATGGTTGAGTCTTGTCTTGTAACCGCGCCAGAATATTTAAAATGGCTGGAAGAAGGCAACACGCCAGAGCCAGCAGATGAGTGATTCTGTTGAGACAAAGTTGGCAGTGCATGAAGCCATCTGTGCCGAGCGTTACAGCCGCATAGATGGTCAGCTTACGTCTGGCGAAAAGCGCATGACCAAGATTGAATATCTGCTGTATGTGGTTATCTTGGCTGTGCTACTTGGCCCAGGCGTGGCGGCTGAATTCATCAAGAAGTTGTTAGGCATCTAAATGTGGACCCTATCAGTCTCCTCCTCATGGCACAAAGTGCGGTCGGGGCTATCAGGGCTGGCTGCCAAATGCTTGCAGAAGGCAAGCAATTCATCGACGACGCTAAATCTGAAGTCGAAGGCATTGTGGGTCAAGTTAAAGACACGTATGACACCGTTGCAGGACTCTGGGACTGGGTCAAAGGTCTATTGGGAGCGCCTACTAAGCCTGTTGCAAGCCCTGTCGCCAAGCAAGTCACCAAGCCCCCCGTCAAACAAGAACTCAGCTACGAAGAGTTCCAAGCCCGCGCAGTCCACGACATCTGCGAAAACCTCAAAGTCTACTTTGAAGCCATCAGGCACCTCAAAATCCATTGCCAAGAACTAGACGAGCTGGCGTTGACAACAGAAAAGGTGGCCGACAGTGCAATTGACCGTATTGAAATGCAGTGGCAAATGAAACAACTAAACGCCCAACTCAAGCAGTCAATGATCTACGGCACGCCAGAGTCGCTGGGGCTTGGCGCCATGTACCAAGAGTTTTTGCTAAAGTACGACGAAATTTTGGAAGAGCAAGAAGTGGCTCGTGAATTGAAGCGCAAACGAGAGCGAGACACGGCATGGCAACACGAACACCGCGAACAAATACTGCTGGCCAAGCTGGGGTACGTGATCGTGCTGACAGTAGCAGGTCTGTGGATGACGGCGTTGTTTTCCGCGATATGAAAGAATTTTGGTTTTGGATATTGATCGTGACGTGCCTTATCGCGCTGCTAGGGTTTTCCATAGCGTTGGCGCTGTACGCTGACAAAACGGTGCGCAAGGCGGAGATAATTCTGCAACGCGCCGAACAGCTTAAAAAGGAGAAAGACAGTGAATGACCTACTCGGACTTCTTAAGGGTTTTGCGCCCACTCTCGCAACTGCTGTTGCTGGTCCTCTTGGTGGTGCTGCTATTAGCGCCATTGCTAATCGCCTTGGTGTGGGAGACAGCGTGGAGGCGGTGGCTAAGGCCATCGCCAGCGACCCAACTGCTGCCCAGAAACTCCAAGAGTTAGAGCTGGAGTTTTACAAGACCGAACAAAACAATTTGACGGAACGCTTGAAGGCTGACATGTCTTCTGATTCTTGGCTGTCCAAGAACATCCGTCCAGCGACACTGATATTCCTTTTGCTGGCCTACAGCGGTTTTGCTGTTGCGTCGATCTTTGGCCTTGAAACCAGGGGCGCGTATGTCGAGCTGCTCGGCCAGTGGGGAATGCTTGTAATGTCCTTTTATTTCGGTGGACGAACATTAGAGAAAGTGATGAAAAAATGAATGAATTTCAAAAAGAAATTATTTTTATCGCCCGCATGATGGCAACGACTTTGTGCTTTGTCATTCTGTGCATGACCATGAGCTTGCTCGGTGGTCTGTTCATGCCCAACAGCGTGATTGACAACAAAGACATCTTTCCAATTATTGCCCCAGCGTTTAGCACCATCATCGGCGGCTTTATCGGTTGGCTGGCAGCTATTAAATTAAACAACGCAACGGAGTCAGATGATGCAACTGAGTGAGCATTTCACACTTGAAGAGGCGACCTACAGCGAGACAGCTGTGCGCATGGGCATCAACAACCAGCCCAGCACGGTGCAGTTGGAGAACATGAAGCACGCCGCTGCTTGTCTGGAGCCGCTACGCGCCGTCACGGGCCCGCTGCGCATCAACTCATGGTTGCGTCTGCCTGAAGTGAACGTCGCGGTGGGTGGCAGCAAAGTGTCTAGCCACATGGATGGATTTGCTATTGACGTGTCGTCCTCGACTTTGACACCCATTCAGCTCTGCCAGAAGGTCGAAGAGCTCGGCATCAAGTTTGACCAGATGATCCACGAATACGGGCGTTGGATGCACATCTCGTTTGCGCCTGAGATGCGCCAGCAAAAGCTGACGATCTACAGGCCCGAGAACAAGTACAAGCCTGGTATCCTTACTGAGGCTGACTACCACGCCGAATAAGCTCACGGTACGCCGCGATGGCGTCCTTGAGATCGCACTGCAACTGCTGGATCAGGTCTTCTTGCTCCAGCAGTTTCAGGTATGCGTCGGTGGCAAACTTGTCAAGGTTGTCGCGGCTCCACACTTTAAATTCTGGCATGCTATTTCTTTCGGTTGTTTGGCAATCAATCAAGGAAAAACTCCACGTAGATAGTGATGATGAAAAGGGTAGCGATTACGCCGAGGCCCATCAGCAGGCACAGCAGGCCAATGTTAATTACGTCGTCCATATCAGTTCTTCGCAAGATAGTAGGCCGCACAGATCAGCAGCGTGATGATGAGGGGTTTCATTTGATGTCCTGTAGGGTAATGCGTGGTGTCGTGATCATGGCAGCGCGTTCTGCTTGAACTCGTATCATTTTTAGCGTTGCTTCAGAAAATTTTTCGTAGAAATGAGGGTGGTAGTGCTGTAAGGTTGTACCTTTCTCAACTATGATTTTTATGTTTTTGTCGATGGCATCTTGTAGTTGTCTGTTGTTCATTTCGTGGCCTCCTTCATGATCTCAATGCGCTCTCGCGCAGCGCGTAGGGTGGTGTAGCGCTGGTGCAGGCGCTCAAGGATGGTGATGCGCTTTGCGCCGTTGCGCTCAGCATCTAACATCTCAAGCACTTCGGCTTCAGTCTTGCTGCTCAGGGTGTGGTTAATGCTTCGCCAAGTAGTCATGTATTTTGTGCTCCAGTTCGGTAATAGTGTTCAGCGTTTTAATCAGGTGACGTGACGCCGCGTTGTGCTGGCGTCTGCGCATCGGTAGCTCAGCCTTTGCGGCCTTGAGCTTTTGTTTGTATAGGTCAATTCGTTTCACGTTTTTTCTTCCTTGCTTTGCCTGTGTCAATGTCACGCATGGCCTGCTCCATGGTGTACTCTGTGTGGGCTTTCATTGGCCCCCGCGGTCCTTTCACATACTGTTTGCGTACTGGCTTAGGCTCTGGCGGCGGGGCCACCCAGCTTTGTACTTTGGCCCATACTGTTTTCATGTGTTCTTCTCCTTGAGTTTGGCTTCAAGGGCGTTGGCAAAATGATAGAGATTTGTGCCGTATGCGTTTAAACTTTCCATGATTGCGCCTTGTTCTTGTTCCGTCAGTCCAACCCATGTGCGTTGTTGTGGTGTGGTGTTCAATCGAGTAAGCAACCATTCCATAACATTAAGAGATACAAACGTTCGTGTGTTTGCGTAAATTTCTTGCTCAAGGCTATCAAGTGTCCACGCCACAGGCTCACCCTGCTCTTGCTTGGGTAAAGGGTCTACCAGCGAAATGATTTCTGACATTGCATCGTTGATGGGTGTGCCATCAGGAGGCAGGTATTGACCGATCACTCTGATGATGGCTTCAAGTCTTTGACGATCATTCATTTAGATACCCCAATTTTGTGGAATGTTTCTGCGGCTCTAAATCCAGCAGAAAAACCTTCGTGCCAACATTCTTTGAAATTTAAATCATTCCAATCTAGCGGGTCTTCGGCGTGTGCTTCATACGATATTTGAGTATCGGTTGCAGCCACAGGCTCACCCTGCTCTTGCTTGACCATATCGAGGTTGTCCTCGCAATGGTTTAGTGCTTCTTTGAGCGCAGTAACAACCTCATTCACACCTACTTGAAATCCTGATTGCTGCATATAAGCAAGCGCCAGCTTCATTGCTTCTTTACTCATTTCAACTCCTCCATTGCAATTTCAGATATGGCGCGCTTGTCGTGCAACGCCGCCCAGATTTTTTCATCTATCGTGCGATCACATATTAAAACGTAGACCCACACGTCATGCCGCTGGCCGCTACGATGCAGCCGCCCGACTGTCTGTTCAAACAATTCGAGCGACCAAGGCAAGGACACGAACACGATGCGGCATCCGCCGTGCTGGAGGTTGAGCCCGTGGCCGGCGGACTTTGGATGGACCAAGAGAAGCTCGACTTTGCCGGCGTTCCAGCGCTCGATGGCGCGGTCATCGTCGAGGGTGACCGCGTGCTTGTAACGCCGCTTGAGCTCAGCCAGCTCTTCTTTGTAGTTGTAAGCAATGATCGTATTGGCATGTTGGTTCTCCTCTAATAAATCATGTAAAAGGTCAAACTTGTGGTCGCTGAACCAGATCGGCGTCTGAGTCGTGTCGAACTTGCCGTACTCCTCGCTGGCCGTCACCTGCGTGTCGTACACGAAGCCGCTGGCCATCTGTTGCAGCTTGCCCGTCACGACCGCCGCGTTAAGGGCTGTCACGCCCAACGCTACAAAGTCGGACTTCATCTTTTCGTAGGGCTCGCGGTCGCTGAACTTGCAGCGCATCTCGACATGGTGGCAGGGTGGCAGCTTGTCGGCGTACTCGCCAGCGTCCAACACAAACGTCGCGGGCTTGATGCGGTCCATGATCAGCGGCAGCGACGAGGCGCGCGGTGCCCACTCGCCAAAATCTTTGTTGACCAGCACAAAGTACTGCTGCATGAACGCGCCTTTGCTGCGGCCCAACAGTGACTCATCAACAATCTTGCACTGGCCAAAGACGTCTTCCAAGCCATTGCTGGTGAACGAGCCAGTCAGGCCCCAACGCACGGGTGCCTTCAGGATTTTTGAAAGGGCTTTAAAGCGCGCGCCTGATGGGTTCTTGAGTTTGGTGAGCTCGTCAAACACCACGCCATCAAAATCGCACTCGGGCATGCGCTGCAGGTTGTCGTAGTTCATCACCACAATCTGCGCGTCTGAATCAAAGGCCGCTTGGCGTTGCTTGGGTGTCCCCACGGCGACAGCCAGGCTCACGCCATGAGCCCACTTAGGTGCTTCGACTGGCCACACGTCGGTGCAGACGCGTTTGGGTGCGAGGACTAGGAATCTACGAACCACTTTATTACGCAATGCGTCCTTCATCGCTGTCAGCGTGATGGCTGTCTTGCCGGCACCGACTGGCGCCAAGATCATGGCGCGGTCGTGCTCGTACAAGAAGTCAGCAGCTGTCTCTTGATAGGGTCGGAGTTTCACTCTTTACCTCTTGCTCGGATTTGATTAAGAATCCCAACTGCTGTGCCATTTTGTGCAGGGTGAGAAGTCAAACTAATGTCCATTGCATAGCGTTGCTTTTCAGCAATGTCTGCACACGCCTCACGCTCTTTAGCTGCTACCAGTTTGGCAAAGGCTTCAAGAAATAGTGTCATACCTTCTGCGTGGTCTTTTGATATTCCAGCCTGTCTAGCCATCTCAATGATTTCTTGACCATTCATCTACTTGCTCCTTAGTCCATAAACATGCGTAGCGTTGGTTCAACAACGCCATCTCTGACATAAACATTTTCTGCAACGGGCTTAGCCTGCCGCCCTTGGTCTTGAGCTCCACAAACCACGTCGTGCCGTCGGGCATACACGCGATCCTGTCAGCGACGCCTTTGCGCCCTGGGCTGGTGAACTTGTACGCTTTGCCCCCAGCGCGCTCAACAGCCCAGCAGAAGTGTCTTTCAATTTCAGATTCTCTCATGCCAGAATAATATCATGAAAAAAGTTCTTGACAACATTTATTTTGGTGTACACTACAACTTCAAAAGGAGAAAAGTATGCTTCACTCAAATATCGTCGGCGGCTCAACCGCCAAACGCGTCATCAACTGCCCAGGCTCTGTAGCTCTTGTGCAGAAGATGCCACCCAAGCCATCAAGCGAGCACGCTGACCGCGGCACACTGCTGCACAACGTCATCGCTGAGCACCTTGAGGGTAAGCCCATCACACTCGGCGTCAAGTACAAAGATCAAGTTCTCACTCAGGAGTTAGTAGATGAAAAACTTACCCCAGCACTCAAGGCCCTCGACGACGTCGACCCCACCCAAAATATGGTCTATGAGGTTGAAACGCGTGTGGGCTTTGGTGATTTATTGCCCAATGTTTTTGGCTCAACTGATCTTATTGGTCGTGTGGGCAATCGCGCTGTTGTTCTTGATTGGAAATTCGGTGATGGTGTTGTTGTGGACGCGGTGGAAAACCCGCAACTGATGTTCTACGCCGCCGCGGCCATGCGCACTGACGAAGCCAAGTGGGCGTTTGATGGCGCCGACGAGATCGAATGCATCATCGTGCAGCCGCCCATGATCAAACGCTGGGTGACGACCAAGGAACGCATCGCTGCGTTTGAGTTGGAGTTGGTGTCGGCAGTCAAGGCCGCCCAGATGCCAAACGCTAAGTTGTCATCAGGTGACCATTGCCGCTGGTGCAACGCCAAGTCGATCTGCCCCGTGATGAACGGCGCTGTCGACCGCGCATTGAAGACACAACTCGACGCGATTGACACCGTCACCATGAGTCAGATGCTACAAAGCGCTGACTTGCTTGAGCAGTGGTTGAAAGATATTCGTGGCCTCGCGCATCAAGTGCTCGAAAAGGGTGGTAAAGTGCCAGGTTACAAGTTGGTCGCTAAGCGCTCAACACGTCAGTGGGCCGACGAGAAGGCCGCTGTTAAATTCCTTGGTGACAAGGCATTTAAGCAAGAGTTGGTTTCGCCAGCACAAGCTGAGAAACTGCTCAAAACCAAATTACCTGGGGAGCTGGTTGTTTCCATCTCTTCGGGCAATACGATGGCAAGTGAGGATGATCCTCGTCCTGCCGTCGTTCTCATAGGTGCTGACCTTCGGTCGGCATTAAGTAAACTGCAATAAAGGAAAATAGTATGTCATTCGCTCTCGCAAACCTCCCTCCCGTTACCAGCCTGTCTACTGCTCTGCGCGCTCTTGAAGCCGAAGCAGGCCCTGCTGGCGTCGTGATTCTGAAGATGGACAAAACCGGCCACTGGGTGTTCGGCGCTGACCAGACTGAAGCTGAAGCTGACGCCACTTGGGCAGTCAACCCTTTCTCTTTCATCCACGGCTTTATCGCTTGGGGTGATGGTGAAGTGTTGGGTGAGAAGATGGTGTCGGTGTCACAACCCCTGCCAGAAATGGACGCGGCTCCTGCTGGCGCCAAGCGTGGTTGGGAAACCCAAGTTGGTATGTCTCTCAAGTGTTTGTCTGGTGAAGACAAGGACATGGAAGCACGCTTCTCGTCTACTTCGGTAGGCGGCAAACGCGCAGTCCAGACCTTGGCTGTGGCCATCGCAAACCAAGTCGAGGCAGACCAGTCCAAGCCCGTGCCTGTCGTGCGTCTGAAGAAGGACCACTACGCGCACAAGTCCTACGGCAAAATCTACACGCCTGTGTTTGAGATTGTCGAGTGGGTTGGCATGGATGGTGATGCCCCCGAAGCTGAAGTTGAAGAAGCTCCCGCAGCAGGCCGACGTCGTCGCGTCGCTGCTTAAGTAGCTTTTTTCTGATGCCCTCTGCAGAGGGCATTGGAAAGGAGCCCCTCATGGAAGTAAAACCCGTCAGCCGCCAAGACTGCGCTGACTTCATCTTAAACATTCACTACGCTAAGCGCTGGCCCAGCATCAGCTACGCGTTTGGTTTGTTTGATGGAGACAAGCTCTGCGGCGTTGTCACTTACGGCACGCCGCCCAGCTCGCCGCTACGCAATGGTGTGGCAGGCGCTGAGTACGCAGACGCTGTGCTTGAGCTAAATCGCTTGTGCCTGCGCGACAACAAAAAGAACTACGCCAGTGAGCTGGTCGGCAAAAGTCTGCAGCAGCTGCCCGCGGGCAAGATCGTGGTGTCGTTTGCTGACACTGCGCAAGGTCATTTTGGGTACGTCTACCAAGCCACCAATTTTCTGTATTGCGGGCTGTCCGCCAAGCGAACAGATTGGAAGGTCAAAGGCAAAGAACATTTGCACGGCATCACGATTGCGGACCAGTTCCGCGGCGCTGAAAACAGGGCCAAGGCCATGCGTGACTTCTACGGCGATGACTTTTATCTAGCCCCACGGCCACGCAAACATCGCTACATCTACTTAGTGGGCGATCGACGCTTCAAAAAGCAGGCGCAGAAAGCGCTTCGCTACGCCCAAGAACCTTACCCGAAGAAACAAAATGCTCTGGCTTGACTTTGAAACTAGGTCGGAATGTGATCTCCCCAAACACGGCGTCTACAACTACGCCATGGACGCCAGCACCGACGTGCTGTGCATGTCCTACGCGTTTGACGATGATGAGGTCACGACGTGGACACCCGACATGCCGTTTCCCGACAAGGTGCGCAACTACGACGGCCCCATCTACGCCCACAACGCTGCGTTTGAGCGCTTAATCTTCTGGTACGTGCTGCACATCAACTTTGATCTTGAGCAATTTATCTGCACCGCAGCCCAAGCCCGTGCCAACTGCGCGCCTGGTTCGCTTGAGGACGTCGGTCGCTTCAGCGGCGCCAGCATGAAAAAGGATCACCGCGGTGCCCAGCTCATCCGCCTGATGTGCGTGCCGCCGTTCAAGAACGACCCCGAACTGATGGCTGAGATGATCCAGTACTGCGAGCAGGACGTCAGGGCCATGCGTGCGATCAGCAAGGCCATGCGCCCGCTTTCCGCCGACGAGTTGGCCGACTACCACGTCAATGAGCGCATCAACGATCGCGGCGTGCTGGTGGACGTGCCCTTGTGCCGCGCGGCCATCCAGTATGCGTCGGATGAGGTTGTGGAAATACAACAGATCGTCACCGAAGTCACCGAAGGCGCGATCACCAGCGTGCGCTCACCCAAGATGAAGCAGTGGGTGCTGGACCGCGTGGGGCCGCAGGCCAAAGAACTGATGCGCGTAGGTGACAAATATTCGATCGACAAGACCGTCCGTGCCAACCTTTTACTGATGGAGAACCCAGATGAGATACCGCCCGCTGTTGCCGAGGTTATTCAATGCGCCGATGACCTATGGGCGTCGTCGGTTGCGAAGTTCAGCCGCCTCGCAGACCTTGCGGACGTCGAGGATTCTCGCGTTCGCGGAGCGTTTGTCTTCGCTGGAGGATCAGCGACGGGCCGCGCAAGCTCATACGGAGCGCAGGTCCACAACTTCACCCGCCGGTGTGCTGATGAGCCCGACGCAGTCCGTAATGCAATGGTCCGAGGCCACAGCGTCGTCCCCAAGTACGGCAAGCGCGTCACCGACGTCCTCAAAGGGATGCTCCGACCAGCTCTTATTCCAAGGGCAGGACACTCCCTCGTGGTGGCTGACTGGGCGGCTATTGAGGCACGGACCAATCCCTGGCTTTCAGGCGTCGGCGATGCCAAGCTCGATCTCTTCCGCACCGGCGCCGACGTCTACAAAGTTAACGCCGCAGCGACGTTCGGATGCAGCGTTGATGGTGTCACCAAGGACCAGCGACAAATCGGAAAAGTACAAGAGCTGGCTTGTGGCTTTGCCGGCGGTGTGGGGGCTTTCGCTGCTATGGGCCGCGCTTACGGCGTTCTCTTACCCGAGTCCGATGCCCGACGCATGGTGGATGGCTGGCGGCGTGCTAACCCTTGGGCTCCTACTTACTGGCAATCGCTTGAGTCGGCATATCTTCGGGCCATGCGAAACAAAAACCGCGAGTTCAAAGCCGGACGCGTGACGTACATGTACGACGGCGTGCACCTATGGTATTCCCTACCCTCTGGCCGTGTGCTGAATTACCCGTTCGCCAGGTTCGACGCCGAGGGCAATGTCACCTACGCCAAGGCTGCGTGGAAACCCTCGGCTGATGCAAAAGAGTGGCCCCGAGCACGCCTGTGGAAGGGCTTGGCATGCGAAAATATCACCCAAGCCGCCGCCAATGATTTGCTCCGCCACTCCCTCCGAAACCTCGACGACGTCGTGCTGCATGTGCACGATGAGATCGTCATCGAGACCGCGCGCCCCGAGGAAGTAATGAAAGAGATGGAGAGCATAATGTGCACCCCACCAGCATGGGCCGAGGGCCTGCCGTTGGACGTTGAGGTCTCGATAATGACAAGGTACGGCAAGGGATAAAAAAGAGGCCCCCGTGGTTTAGACGGGGGCCAAGTTGGCAACCACACAATAAGGAGATACTGTGGAGTTCTTAGAGTTTATCGCAAAATTGGCCCCCGAGGGCGAGACGCCGTTAATCGTGCGTCAAAAACCCAAATTAAAAGACGGCCAGTATGACTACCACGCCGACGGGGCCCTCAAGTGCACATGGCCCGCCATGCTGCCCACCGCCCGCGTCAAAGACGACTGGGCCATCTACGGGAATACGGCCAGCTTTATCATCGATCGCTTTGTGGACGGCCACCCGTCGGCCAGCGCGGCCAACTGCGAGTATGTGCTGGTGATGGTGCTGGACGACGTGGGCACCAAAGCCGCCATCCCGCCGCTTGAACCCACATGGAAGATGGAGACGTCCGAGGGGTCGTTCCAATGGGGCTACGCCTTTAGTGAGCAGCCAACTAAAAAAGATTTCACCGCGGCCATCAAAGCCATTGCTGACGCGGGCTATACCGACCCTGGCGCAATCAACGCCGTGCGCAATTTCCGCATCCCTGGCTCGGTCAACTTGAAGCCTGGCCGTGAGCTGTTTCGCTCGCGCCTTGTCGAGTTCCACCCCGAGCGCGACTACACCTTGGATGAAATCTGCGACGCCTTGGGCGTCGTGCCCGCTGAATCGCACGAGGAACTCAAGCCCATCCGCCTGTCCGACGACGGCGCCGACGACGTGCTGGCGTGGCTGTCGGACCAAGGCATGGTGCTCACCCGCCCCAATTCGCAGGGCTGGGCAGGCATCATCTGCCCCAACAACGCCCAGCACAGCGACGGCAACCCCGAGGGCCGCTACATGGCCGCCAACCGCGCGTTCTGCTGCCTGCACGGCCATTGTGTTGACTTCGACAGCGCGACGTTCCTAGACTGGGTGGCCGAGAATGGCGGCCCCCGCCACACGCCTGGCCTGCGCGAGGAACTGCTGGCCACCGCGATGGAGTCCGCGCTCAGTAAGCTCGCCCCGACGCCTGAGTACCCCGACGTGGCCGCCCAGATCGTCGCCGAGGTGGAGCGCAAAGAACTAGGCCGCATTGAGCGCGACGGCTGGTATGAGCGCTTCGCCTATCTGCAAGACGACGAAGCATTTTTCGATCTGGCCGACCGCCGCGAGATTTCCCGATCAACCTTCAACGCCTTATTCCGCCACATCAAATGCGTGTCGGTGCACAGTAGCAGCAAGACACCGCGCCGCATCGAGGCGTCGATTTGCTTTGACGAGAACCGCCAAGCCAAGGGCGCCAAGTCCTTGGTCGGCGTCACTTACGCCGCGGGCTCGGACGTGCTGGTGGCACGTGATGGGCTGGTGTACGGCAACCGGTGGAAGGACTCCCGCCCCGCGCCCGTGGCCGGCGATGTGGACATGTGGCTGCGGCACCTGCACCGCATGGTGCCCATCGAGTACGAGCGCGAGCACTTGCTTAACGTGATGGCCCATAAGGTCCAATTTCCCGCCCATAAGATTAACCACGCCGTGTTGATCGGTGGCCACCCAGGCTCGGGCAAAGACACCCTGATGGCGCCATTTTTCTGGGCTATTGGGGGTGCGGCTAAAGCGAACTGCTCGCTGGTGCGCAACGAAGAGCTCACCCAGCAGTGGGGCTATGCGCTCGAGTGCGAGGTTATGGAGATCGCCGAACTGCGCCAGTCCGACGCCAAAGATCGACGCGCGCTTGAGAATACGTTAAAGCCCATCATCGCCGCCCCGCCTGAGTTGCTGACAGTCCAGCGTAAGGGCTTGCACCCCTACATGGCCCTGAACCGCGTGCTGGTGGTGGCATTCTCAAACGAGCGCGCCGCGATCAGCATTCCCTCAGACGATCGCCGGTGGTTCTGCCTGTGGGCCGAGGCCGCCCGCATGCCCGAGGCCGACGCCGTGGCCCTGTGGAACTGGTACCAGCACCGCGGTGGCTTTGCTGCCGTGGCCGCTTACCTGTATGCGCGCGACGTGTCGGCGTTTAACCCTGGCGCCGCGCCGCCTATGACCGAGGCGAAAATGATTATGGTAGAGCAGGGCCGCAGCATGGGCGAGTCGTATCTGGTGGACCTGATCACGCGCCGCCTGGGTGATTTTGCCGAAGGGGTGGTGGCCGCGCCGTTCTATCAGCTGTGCGACCGCCTGCAGGGGCAGGCCGCGCCTGGCGTCAAGCTGGTGCCCGCCGCGCTGATGCATGCCCTGAAGGAAGCCGGTTGGGTCGATTGTGGCCGCCTAGCGTCACGCGAGCACGCGACTAAAAAACACGTATTCTGCGCGCCTGAGCTGGCCGGCTTGAGTAAGTCAGAGCTGCGGCGCCTGGGTGAAAAAGTGTCGACGTAAGAAGGGCCCCGATTAGGGGCCCTTATTACATTGGTGCGTCGTCGTAATTGTCAGGGTTGAACGGCGGCGGCCTATGGTCGTAGGGTATCGGGGCGGGCGGGAATGGCCAGGTCATCATAGCCCCAACAGTATGGCCAACAAAGCCGCAATAATGATGGCCACAATCATTCGAGCACCTCGCGAATGAAGTCGCGCATGCCTGGGCTAACTTCGGCCTCAAGGGCCATCAGGGCCGCGCGCAGTTTTTTATATTCTTCGTGCCATTGGTCGGCCTCTATGCGCAGGTCCACATATGCGCTGCGCTCCAGCTCCAGCTCATCGCGCAGGCCGTCGCGCTCGGTGGCCAAGTCGTCGAGCTGGGCCTGCAGGGCCACTTCGTCGCCCAGGGCCGCGTGCGCGTCGTCAAGCCTGCGCAGCATGGCCGCGGTTTCGGTGTAGCCTTCGGCGAAGGCGAGTCGTTCCTGTTCCTGTGGTGTTAAATACTGCATGATTTTGCCTCCATTAAATAAAATTCTCGGGTTTCGGGGTCTTGGGCGTGCACTTCGTCAAAACGGCGAGCCAGCTCGCGCATGACGTGCTCGGGCAGCTGGGCCGGCGCCGTGTCGGCCCACACGTCGATCGGTCGGCCTGGGCCGTGATAAACGGCCTCAAACCGCTCAGGCCCGCGCGTTATGCGTTGCAAGTTTGAAACCTGCGAAAAGGTTATTTTGTATCTCATAGGTTCCCCTGGTGGTGATAATCTTGGTCAAATACGGCGACGTAAAAACCGCCGCGTGACGCGTGCACGCGGTAGGTCCATCCCTGCGTGTCGTCGTAGTTAAGCCGGTCGGCCAGCTGCTGGGCCTGCGCCTTAGTCTTGAAATAGGTCAAAATAATGCCTTATCCCTTCCCCGTCGCGATAAAACGCCGGTTCAATGGCCGCGTCGACGGCGTCGAAAATTTCCTCTTCAATCGACCCGTCGGCGTGCTCGCTGCCTAAGTAAGTCGCCCGATCGGGCACGTGTTCTAAAAATTTCATCGCGTAGCCCTCGCGTGCACGGCCTGCGCGGCCGCGTGATGCTGCAGCATCTCGCGAATGATTGAATGCCGGCCTGGCCGGTGCGCGTGCGATCGCGCGTCGGGCCGCATGCGGCCGTATGTGGCGCGAATTACTTCGCGCGTCGACGCCCACACGGGCACGCGCAGGCGCAAATAAGTACTAAACATAGCCTCTCCCCTTCACATAATGTAATGGCCGCGGGCCGGTCGGCCGCTTGGGTTGCCACTGGGTATCTTCGTCGACCAGGTACGGCCGACGCTGCGCGTCTAATCGTATTTCGTCGCCTGGGTTTATAGGCGCGCCGGTTTTACTGCAGCGGCCAGAAAATTTAGCTTTCATTTTGTGCCCCTTCGTCGTCGTTAATCGGGTCGCCCTTTTCGTCGAATTTGATCGACGTGTCGGGCGTGTCGTAATACGTGCGCCACTTGCAGCGCTCGCGCCAAGCGCCGTAGCGCCCGCGCGGAAAACCATAATTTATCGGCGCGCCTACCTGGCCGGCGCAGTCGAAACAAACCGCGGCGGCGTGCGTGTCATAAGTTGGATATTCTTTTTGCATCATGCGGCCTGCATCATGATCGCGCGTCGCTTATGGCCCACGGCGTGGTCGGCGATCACAATATCGCGCGCGGTTTTCGACGTGCCCGCGCAGAGCATGCACTTGTCGCACGTCGCGCGGCGGCCACCTTCGGCCGATGCTGGGCACGTCGTCTCGCCCGCCTGCCGGTCGACGCCGACAGAAACACGGAATACCCGCATGCCGAAAAGGTTAGCCTGCGCCGCTTCGTCGGCCGTGTCGGCCGATGCCATAACGAGCGGCGCCCAGGCGGCGTGATCAAAGCCGACGGCCTGCCACTGGTGCGAATAGCCCACATGGCCGGCCGTGTCGGCGAGAATTTCCTGCCACATGGCCACCGGCGCAGCAGCTGGGTCCCCATAAATGCCCAGGCGGACCTTACGGCCGGCCAGGACCTGGCGCAGCTGGGCGGGCGTCGCCTTCGTGTATCGGCCGCGGCGGTATGCTTCAAAAACGCTGCGCACGCTGCGGCCTACATTCACATAGCACGGCGCCTGGCCATTGTCGCGGGCCAACAATGGCCGGTGCACGCACTGGCCGCAAATTGACGCGTCGTCGCCGGTTTTCAATGCTTCGACCGGCCCGATATCGCTGCGAATAATGAAGGTTTGCACAAGGTCGGCGCCGGTTTTCTCGTTCGCGCTGCCTGCGAGCTTATTCACAATGACGACAATAGGGCGGCCGTCGATAACCGACGGGCCTTCGTATGCGATATATCCGAGAATTTTCATTTTGCGGCCCCTTCGTTCAATGCCTGCGCGATTTTGCCGGCGTCAATTGTGCGCAGCCACCCATAGCCAACCCAGCGGCCATTAGCCTGGCGCGATAACTCGCACCAGTTTTCGCCCCACAATAGGCGAATATTTGCGCAGGTACTTTGTTTTGCAGCCTTAATACACTGGGCCAACGAAGGGCGGCGGCCGGTAAAGTTAATTTCATCCATATTAAGCCACCAAAACGTCGAAGTAGGACAACATGCACGCGACCAGGACCGCGGCGACGACTAGGCCGGCGACAACACGCGCGGCGACTTCTAGAAAATTCAACATGGAAAACACCTTTTTAAGTTAGCTGCAAAATTGCAGCCCACAAACCCGCGCGCGGGCCTGCAGGCTGCAGCCTTACGCGGCGGCGCGCAGCTGGTCGAGCAGCTGGTAATAATCGCCGTATGACATGCCGATCTCACTAGGAAAGGTATTCATGTTGAGATCGTAGGCCCACAAAATATCTGCCTGGGTGAATTCGACGCCAGGCGGCAGCATGATATCGATATGGCGATCTAGATCGAGCAGCACAATATGGCCGCTTTCGAGCTGCGTGGCCACAATACGCTGGCCGTGTTCGGTGTAGTCGCGGCCGGTGTTAAATTTAATGATTTTCATGTTGAACCCCTTATTAGCAAATAAATTCTGCGTGATGTTGGCAACCCAGGTCGGCAGCGACTCGGGACAATTCGATCTTGCTGCGGTTTGTACGGGCTGCGCGAATTAACGCAGAGATCGCACGGGCTGCAAAGTCGACGCCCAAGCCGGCGGCCAGGTATGCTTTAATTTTCTGCACTTCGCGGATTTCGGATTTTGTCATGGCTTTACTTTCGATTAGTTGATTGGAGGTTACATTGTACGGGATTATTTTACACACCTACCGCGGCCGCTTCGCGCAGCAGCCAGGCAGTATCCGCGGCGGGAAAGTCGGCGCAGTCAATCTCGCCCAGTATGTAATGCGGCGCGTATACGGCCACTGGCGCGGCCGAAATAGCAAATTGGCGGCCGTACATCAAAACAATTTGCGCGCGGGCTATTTCGGCCGTTTTGGCCGTCGCGCGTTTTTGTTCGACGCGGCCGGTTCTTTTGTTAGTCATTGTGAATTCATACTGCAACATGTTGGGCACCTTTAAAAAATAGTTAAAACGTAAGAGAATTTTTTACCCTCTCACTATATAAGCATAATAGAATCGTGCCAGCTTTTAAAAAACCCTTGTAAAACAATAACTTACATGTTGTAAGCAAAACCCTATGTAAATAAATTACTTACAATATTGTTGGCGTTGTTGGCGCGTTGTTGGCTATGGGCGTGGCCCAAAGTGCCAACGCTGCGGGCCGCATAGAATCTAGGTTTTTGCTGTTTGTTGGCTATGTTGGCTATTATTTTGATTGAACCTTAACAACATTTATATGTAATACTATAGTGCTATATATAGCATAAGCTGCACGGAGCGCCGGAGAGCTCGCAAAATAAATAGCCAACATTGCCAACAAACCCCCAAAACGTAGGCCCCATGCGGGTTGCGCGTGGGTTTTGGGGTTGCCAACATGTTGCCAACACAATAGCCAACAAAATTCAAACCTTACAAAAACTTACGGCCTGAAATTGACTGCCAACATTGCCAACATTGCCAACACCTGGCCGCCGGCCTGCGCGCCGGCCAACATGGCCACATGGCCACATGGCCACATGGCCACATGGCCACATGGCCACATGGCCACATGGCCGCCGCTCTGCCTGCCTGCTGGCCGCCGCTCTGCCTGCCTGCTGCCTGGCCGCCTGCTGGCCGCCGCGCTGCTGCCTGGCCGCGTGCCATTTTGCATTCGACGGGGCGGGCAGGGCCGACGACAAGGGTCACAAAATGAAAGCTAAATTTTCTGGCCGCTGCAGTAAAACCGGCGCGCCTATAAACC
>Ga0247723_1000237_pt1 | contig 36269 bp, 54 predicted proteins | sample MSEWelMarce5H_FC_FD_189079 | JGI IMG/M metagenome (GOLD analysis project Ga0247723, IMG submission 189079) | Subsurface sediment microbial communities from gas well in West Virginia, United States - MSEEL Well Study Marcellus 5H_FC | ecosystem: Environmental > Terrestrial > Deep subsurface >... | reverse complement strand
TGGGTGACTGTTACGCGACCCATTGTACAGCCGAGCGCGACCCCTTTGCCACTCTGCGCGACCCTTTTAATACCCCATTTGCGTGCTGTGTAAGTACACAATGTGATGTGCACATGGTGCAGGTAGGCGCACACCCTGGCACACATGCACCATGTGCAAGCTGCACCCAGGCACACCCAGGCCGGCCTGCACCCTGTGCACCCTGGCGCACAGGGTGCAGGGTGCAGACTGCACAATGGGTGCAGACTGCACAATGGGTGCAGACGATGCGCCAAATGCGCCGGGAAAAGGGATACGTGAATCCGGGAAAACCTGAACAGATATTGATTCGACATTGTGACGGACCCTATATAGCCTTTTTAAGACTATTACCCAGTGGGTACAGAATTCCAGGTTTTCCAGGATTGGCACTCCCCGTTTCCAGTCAACTTGTCACACCCCTTTGTCCATTGTGAAAGATTGTAAATTGTGAGGGTAAATGCTTGCACAGGGTGCAGGTAGACGCTATGCTGAGTGCGCAGCACCCGAGAACAGACAGACAGACACAACACACACAGGACAACACCATGAACAACCTTGAAAGAAAAGAGATGTCGAAAATCCTGGCTTATGCGCCTCACCTTGGAGCGAATTTCGCAGCCCGCTCGATCAGTGCTCTGATCCGTTGCAGTCTGCGCAGCAAGGCACAGGCTGAGATGCTGGCAATCGCGCGCACCCACGGATGGGATAAATCGCCTGAATTCATCATCTGCCCGCGGTTCGCGTAACAGTCACCCAGGGTGCACAGGGTGCACCCTTCCAACACAGGACAACACACCATGAAAACGATCAGTTACCGCACTGGCCGCGATTACGGCAAGCCTCAAATCCTGATCATTACGGCACCCGCTTCCGTTGCCAATAATTCAATGTTCGAAGCTCATTTTGTCGATACGGTTCGCATGATCACCGGATGGGTTGAGCTGTTCGATTTCGAGCTTGACTGCCTGGGTCAGTCGGTGCTGCGTGAATACGATGCAGGCCGGTACACCATGACCCAACGTCGTCCTGTGCCCGATGCACCCGCAGTGCCCGATGCACCCGCAGTGCCCGAGCCCATCGTGCCGGATGAAATCTTCAAGTATTGGACACCCGACGAGGTGGCCGAGTGCATGAGCGTGTCCAAGGACACATGGGGTGCGTTGTGGCGCATCGTCGGCACCCAGGTTCGACCCTTGCATGTCGAATACCCCGAACAGCTTTACCCGTTCGCTCTGATTCACCATTGGCGCGATCTGACCCGCGATCAACAGATTGAGTGCAATCGCGCAGCCGAATCCGAATCGTGATCACCCAGGGTGCACAGGGTGCACCCTTCCAACACACACAGGACAACACACCATGTTTCACATTCGATTTCTACCGGTAAATCAAGCCTGGGCAATCTTGTTTGGTCGCGATGTGCTGACCGCATCAATCGTCGCACTGTGCGAAACGAAGCTTGAAGCGCAGCAAACCCTCAAAACCTGGAGCACCGAATCATGAATAAACCGCTCGGCTATATCGCATATGAGGGTCCGTCTGCACTTGACGGTCAACCTATCGTTGTCATCGTGACGGGCTTAGGTAAATCGACCAATCGTAAGACAGGCAGCATGGTGCAGACATTCATTCTGCGCCAGGATGTGCACCCGCTTGAAGCTTTACGCTCGGGTGCCGATGAATCGATCTGCGGGCAATGTGAGCACAGGCCCGCCCTGGTGCGTGCAGGCAACGGTAAGGCACCCTGCTATGTGGACGTTGGCAAAGCACCCGCGGCTGTTTGGCGCGCCTACCATCGAAGCCGGTACGTTAAGGCAGCACCCTGGGTGATCGCTCGCGCGATTGCTGGTCGCGTGCTGCGCATCGGCACCTATGGTGACCCAGCGGCTGCACCTGTCGCGATGTGGCAATCGATGGTGGTCTATGTGGCCGGCTGGACGGGCTACACACACCAATGGCGCACCCTGGGTGCTGACCCGCAATGCCGCGATTGGCAACTGCTAGTGATGGCATCGGCAGACAGCACCCAGGACCGTGCCGATGCGAAGCTTGCAGGGTGGCGCACGTTCAGGGTCAGCATCGGGGTCGAGCGCCAGGATGGGGAGATCACATGCCCTGCATCGCGTGAAGCTGGCGCACGGGTTACCTGTATCGATTGCAAGCTGTGCCGTGGTGCTCAAATTGCCGCGCGTGACATCGTGATTGCAGACCATGCACTCGGCCATAAGCGCCGCGTTATTCAATTGGCCGCAGCATGATCTGCATCATTTGGGAGTGCAACGGGGAGAGCGGGTGCACAGTGTGCCCCGCATCGGACTATCAGACCGTCATCGATCGCCTGACCCGATTGGGGCACACGATCGTTTCCATCTCAAACCTACCTTGAACATAAGGCACCACACCATGCCAGTGATATCCGACACCCTGTTACTTGTCACCCTGTCGTCAGGTGCTCGTGCCCTGTATAGCGTACAGCCGCAGCACATGAACCTGCAGCATTGGGGCGCAACCCTCAATCAATCAGCCATTGAATATGGCACACAGATTGCCGTGGAAAACGGCGGGCAATGGTACAAGCCCGGACTGCGCGAACCTATAACAGACCATCGCACGATTGCACTTATTGAACGATCACCCGAAGCCTGAACCCATCACACACACAGGACAGACACATCATGCCAATCAAGCCCACATTCACTATGCGCGACCGTCAGGGTAAGCCCTTCGGCGATCCCATCAAATACACTCCGCTAATCGTCATCTCGGGCACCCAGGTGCATCAATTCGCACTGCACAAAATGCACGGTGCCTGGATGGTTTCACATCCTGCATCGGGCGCCAGGGTGTGCGATGTGCGCGCCACCTATAAAGGCGTGCCTGTGTCCTCGAACGGGCAGACCCTGGCATGGGCGCGCAGAGCCGCAATCGCGCAGATCGATTCAATGCTTGAACGCATCGGGTCGGATCGTTTTAACTGGCGTATTGAACAGGTGACACCTAAGCATGAAACCCGAACCTGCCCCATCGTGGCCCTTTAAGACTGACCCTGCGTGGCCGTTCGGTCGGCTGCGCAGGGCATACCGGCCAAAGCGCAAACAGCCCGACCTACCACCAGCACCATTTTAAGGACGCACACACCATGAAAATTAAACCCGATCACATCAAGCATATGCGCGATGCAATAGTCGAAACATGTATCAGACTGGGCATCGAACGCCTACAGGCACATCGTGCAGCACTCGCAGCATGTGAGCATGTGAAAGACCCAGACAAGCGTTACAGATGGGATTTATTCTATGCGTCTGGCCTTGTCTCATTCCAATGTGACACGTTATACCAATACGCCAATGATGAACACATCGACACAGCATTGCGTCATATTGTGATGGGGAGCATCCGATCATGAGAGAACGAATGATTGACGCACTGGCACTCGAGGCACTCGATGTGGGACTCGATGCCATGTGTGCCCATGTGCAGGATCACATGGGCATTGATGATGGGGGGATTGCCAGCATGGTGTTTGCTGCCGATCCTGCACTGGACGCACTGCGCGAGCTTTTGACCCGCTACATCGAACTGGAACTGGAGAACAGAGAATGAACGACGATGACATCGGATTTTGGCAAGGACTGCTCTTCGCAGTCATTACGGGTGCAGGGTTCTACCTGTCCGTGATTTTCCTGTTCTTACTCTAAGGACTCACATGTTCACACTGACTGAAAGAGAACGCCAGGCGTATGCTGCTGGCAATATTGAAATTGCCGAATTGATCGCATGCGTCATCGATGCAGATCGAATGATCTGCGACCTGCACCAGTTCTTGCGCGATGCACTCGACTTGATGACCGATGCGCAGCGCGACGAATTCCATCGGTGTAACCCCACCTATGGGCAGTTTCAAGAATGATGATTGTATTGGTGAATCTGATAGTGCTCTTCATTATTGGGAGAAATAAATGAGCGCACAAGACCAAGTGCGCGCCCTAGTGGCGCGCCATGATTTAGATGACAAGGGATTGGCTACGCTGCTAGGCGTGCCGGAGACAACAGCCCGTAAATGGCTCGATGGTAACCGCACACCCAGTGCCGCAGCCCATCGTCTGATCGATGTATTCAATACGCTGGACGCAATCGCTCCCGCGATCATGTCCGCGTTCGTTCCCGCCCCTAGGTCGGGCCGCGGTCGGCAACGGAAAGCCTAATCGTCCGACCCCCATACGGGGGGCATTTTGACCCCGTGTTTTTCGTCCTTTTGCCGTTGCCGGGCCTGCACCACCCGGCGACGGTAGTCTGCAAACCGTTCTTTTAATCCTGCATTCAGTGCCCACTCTGCATGGTGCTGGTGCTCGCGTGTCCCATCGTCGATTCGGATTGTCCACCCTGCCTGCTCAAGCTCTCGCATGTTGTTCAGGATCGTCTGTTCCTGGGCGTATGGTGCTATCCCGTCGAATTGCCTGCGCGCTGATCTGCGAATGTCTGACATCGTGAGCGTACCCTTGTCGCAGTGCTGGATGACATAGTCGGACAGCCACCCACTAAACGATTCAAGCTCTCCGAACGCATAACGTAGTGACGCGATCACATACTGGCGCACAAACTGAACAACCCTGCGCACAGTCTGCACATCTACCCGTGACTGATACGGGTGTTCCATGATGTGCCATATCAGGATAAGCCTGCCCGTGGTGCCCTCAAGCTTGCCGAATGCGGTCATGAACGTATCGTTCGACAGTAACAGCCGCTCATCCTGTTTGCGTTCCTCATACCACGCCTGGAACGCTCGAAATTCAGTGTAGGCGTCATCTGACAGCGTGTAGGTCTGCTCGGGCAGCGAGTAAATTGTGCGCAGCATAGACTCCCACTGCGCAGCCGATCCGGCCCACTCGGGCAACGGGTTGCCGAGCCTAGTGCGGTTACCCCGTAGCACTACGGGGATGAACCGTTGCAATAGCCCATCGGCTGACATGTTCGGCAATAGTTCGGAGAACACTCGGGGCTGAATGTTTCCGAAAATGCTAACAGCTAAATTCTCACAAAAAATGCTTCCAGCACCGACTCGGTCCATCTCATAAAATTCCGACTCATAAGACACCACCCAAGCCGAGCGGTCCTCCCCGCTGTTCTTATCGGTCAGTTTCTTACCCCAGGCCGACATCTCATCGAGATAGCACAACAGCCCACGCGGACGCTCTGCCGCACTGCGCACCAGTTTCTGTGACGTAATGTCCGACACCGTAAAGCGTAGCGGCACGGGTGCCGCGGGCAGGTTGGGTACGATGGGTGGTTGTGACCCACCGAGCATGGCCTCGGGTGAGGCTGCAAACTCTAAGAATGCTCGCTTAGCCGCGGCATGTGCTGCCTCCTTACCCTCCCAGTCCAGCAACTCCTGCTGATATCGTGGGCGGTCCTCAAGCTCGATGGCCTTGAGCACGGTCAGCATAGGCTTGCTACCTGGGCTTTTCTTATCTGCTGGCGCGCCGACTGTCATAAGCCACAAAATCGGCGGCACTTTGAACCCTGGCATCAACTCCAGCCTGATGCGCGCATCGACCACCGCGCACACAGCACCCAGGCCAGCAAAGAGCGGAATCAGCGGATCGCATCCGACTGCATCACTAACTTCCTGCGCTCGCTGGCCCAAAACTTTTGGGAACAGACTCAGATCGATATCAGGTGCGGGTGGCTTGAACTCCTCGATCAACGTCGCGGGAGCCAGTGTCGGTATTGCAGCAAACAAGCCAGCTACGTCAATAGGTGGGCGCACCCACCCGTTCTCCTTGGCAAGCCAGTACAGGGTGCCGAGCTTGACCGCGGTAGCCTTGTCAGGCTTGAAGCTCGACCACTGCACCACCATCGAGTGCGGGCCAGGGTATTTGTAAGGCGCGCCCTGTGACCATTGATCCCACAGGTAAAACGCCTGATGCAGTTGATCTGTTTGTGTGCCTGCGTAATGCAGCGCCATGCCCACACTGATCCACTCATCGCGGGTGCAGGTAGGTGGGATCGCATCGACTGCGGACCTGATCTCACTCCACGATGCACCGATTGGCCCATCTGTCGGAATGCTGCGCGACCTATCCTCACCAAGCATCGACTGCCATAAGGACAGAATCGACTCAGGTATGAGTGGCAGTCTTGTCCAATGACCACTGCCAGCCCACCTATACGGTTGACCCGTATCAGGGTGAATGCTGGGCGGCAGCACATCCTGCACGGTCAACCCCGATGCAGTTGCACATCGAAGCTCGAAAGCGGTTACACCATCGACAATGATCTTCTTCGATGGCAATGCGAATGGCATCGCATATAACAACTTGCCGTGCCCTGGCCTACTGCTGTCAACGATCACGGCATCAGGCGCAGCATAGAGTGCAGCTAGATCAATACCGTGCTTGACCGTTGCGTCCCAGTTGTCGATGTCGAGCGCCATCGTGCCGCTGTACGCATGGGCCAGTCCGATGCCAAAGCCCGCAGGCAGATCGGTCTGACTGCGCAGTGCGTTCTCTTTCAGATTCCATGCAGGGGTGCGCGGCCCCTTGGTGCCAGCAGGTATCGGGACAAGACTCCATCCATGTCGGATATACGCATCGACTGATGCAGGATGTGATTGCACTGATTGCAAAATGCTCATATGATGATCCGGCTTCCTGTGTTCATGGGTGTTCCTTGTTAGCCCCGCGCCTTTCGCGGGGTTTTTTTTGCGCTGGGGTGTTGACAAGTGTAGGTCATTCGTATCACACTTGCAAGCATGATGAATAAACAACCCCTAAATAACGTATTGACCGTGCGAGTAACAAGCTCGACGCGGCGCAGCTTTCACGCTAAGGCAATCAAGTTCGGCACACCTGCCGACATCCTGCGCGAAATCATCGAGGCTTTCGTTGAAGATCGCCTCACCATCGCAGCACCCGTAACCCGTAAGGAAAAACTGTATGTCAATCGAACTGAAAATTGAAGCACTGACTGCCGCTATCACGGCACTGACCGCAACCATTGCGGCGTATGGGACTGGCGCTCGTCCGATGCCGTCCGATGCGGTTCAGGTTGCTCCGGCACCGGCACCGGCACCTGTTGTTGTGCCGCAACCCGTGCCTGTTGCACCTGCCCCTGTTGTTGCACCCGCCCCTGTTGTTGCACCCGCCCCTGTTGTTGCGGCTGCACCGGCCCCGTTTGCGGATGCGAAGGGACTCATCCAGTACGTCATGGATGTGTATCGCGCAGTCGGCCCCGCAAAGGGTCAGGAGATTCAAGCCATCCTGACCGGGATGGGTTACGCGAACATCAACGATGTGAAGGCTGAGCACTACGGTGAGTTTCACAGCAAGGTTGAGGCACTGCGGTGAGCACCCATGCACCACTCAGTCCGAGTAAGCGGTATCGGTATCGGGCGTGCCCCGGTTCGATCCGGGAGGAGGCTAAGTACCCGGAGCAACCGTCCGGGCCTGCTGCGGTTGACGGCACTCACTCGCACACTCTATTGGAGGCGTGCTGTAAAGACGGTCTTGCTGACCCGTACAGCTTCGTAGGTAAGACTCTCACCGACCACGAAGGAGACTTCGTAGTCGATGAGGCTCGCGCCGAGCGAGTATCGGTTGCCATCAACTACATCCGCGAACGTATCTTCGTTCTTCAGATGCAGGGTGAGCACCCCCAGGTTCTCTCTGAGCAGCGAGTGAACCCGGAGTCTGTGCTGGGACGCGACGATATGGGCGGCACCGTTGACTGTCAGATCATCACCCCGACCACTCGGGAGATCATCGACTACAAGGACGGGATGGCCGATGCTTGGGACAGTGCGGTTCTTCAGATGGAGCAGTATGCCTACGGTGCGCTGGCAGTCGCAGTGCAGCCTTGGCCGTACCAGTCCATCAGGCTGACGGTCATTCAGCCCAAGCTGCGCACAAAGGGTAGTGATGCAATTCGCACTGAGGATCGTGCGATTGCGTGGTTCGCCGATAATGCTGCTACACTCAAAGCTGAAGCGGATGCAACAGACGATCCTGATGCCCCGCTGATTCCCGGTGATAGTCAATGTAAATTTTGCCGCGCTAAAGGCTCCTGCGCCGCGCTGGCAAGTAACGTAATGAGTGAGGTAGGAATCATGTTCAGTCCCATTCAAGCGGCCCCGCTTGACCTTGCGCAGCAAAGCGCAGACAAAGACCCCAAGACCATGAGCGACGATCAGATTCGTCAGATCATGGAGGCTGCACCCCTGATGCGTACCCTCCTCGATGGTGTGCAGGAGGAAGCACAGCGCCGCCTGCGTGCTGGTCAGACCATCCCCGGTCTGAAGCTGGTCAACGGTCGCGGCACTCGATCTTGGCGCTACTCCGATGGAGAGATGGAGGACAAGCTTAAGCGCATGGGTGTGCCTAAGTCCGCGCTGTATGTGTCCAAGTTTGTAAGCCCCGCCCAGGCTGAAAAGCTCAAGTGGGAAAAGGGCAGCGGTGACGCTGCTACCAGCAAGACGCTCTCCGAGCGTCAACTCAAGACGATGGAGTCCGAGTACGTCAGCAAGACGTATGGCGAGCCTGTCGTTGCACTTGCCAGTGACAGCCGACTCGCTGTCACAGTCAACGCTGCGCCGCTCTTCGGTGCAGTGGAATCCCTACCGTCATGGTTAACTCAGGAGTAATCGTAATGTCCGACATCATCTATCTGTCTAACGTACGGCTGTCGTTCCCGCACATCGCAGAGCCGCAGAAACAGGTCAACGAAGTTACGGGTGCGACTCGCATCAGCTACAACTGCGAGTTCATCATGCCGCAGGATCACGCTGGCTTTGCCCAGTTCATGCAGCGGTACGGTGCGATGGCGCTCGACAAATGGAAAGAGCACGCCAACACCGTGATGAGCATGATCAACGGTGACCGCAAGACGCGCTGCTATGGACGCGGTGAGGAGAAGGTCAACAAGAAGACCTTCACCCCCTACGATGGTTACGCTGGCAATGTGTTCATCACATCGGGTCGGGACATTCCCCCGCAGGTGATCCAGGCTGACGGTCAGCCGGTCGATGCTGGTAACACGATGGCCTATCAGGCACTCGCACGCGCCATGTACGGTGGGTGCCGCGTGAACGCTGCGATCAAGCCTTGGTTGCAGGACAACAAGCACGGGCGCGGTGTGCGCTGCGACCTAGTGGCGATCCAGTTCGCTGGCGACGACAAGGCGTTTGGTGAGGGTGCTGCTGACGCATCGAGCATGTTCGGTGCAGTGGCTGCGCCTGCCGCTCCTGCTGCCCCTGCTGCGATGCCCCTGCCTCCCTTCATGATGCCTCAGTAACATCATGGATTTCATCTACGACATTGAGACTTTTCCGAATGCCTTCACGGTTGCCGTGGAGCACGCGGACTTGCCTGCTCAGTGGTCGTTTGAGATTAGCGACTGGTGCAATGACTCCGATGCTTTGCGGGAGTTCTTGCACTGGTTGCGCAAGGGCAAGCATCGGATGGTCGGGTTCAACAACCTTGGGTTCGACTATCCGGTGCTTCATGCGTTCATGCGGATGGGTAAGGCAAACGCAGCGGCCCTCTACGACAAGGCTCAGGCGATCATTCAAGGACAGGATGGCGATGACCGATGGATGCACATGGTCAAGCCCAGTGACCGCATGGTCGAGCAGATCGACCTGTTCAAGATTCACCACTTCGACAACAAAGCTCGCAGCACTGGTCTGAAGGCTTTGGAGTTCAACATGCGGGCAGACTCGATTGCTGATCTGCCGTTTCCGGTTGGCACCACACTTGACCGCCAGGATATCCAAAAGCTCAAGCTGTACAACCAGCACGATGTGGCGCAGACAAAGCGGTTCTATCAGCACACGCTGCCGATGATCCGGTTCAGAGAAGAACTGAGCGCGAAGCTCAAACGCGACTTCATGAACCACAACGATACGAAGATCGGCAAAGACTACTTTGCGATGGAGCTTGAGTCAGCCGGTGTGCAGTGCTACAAGGTCGGCCCCGATGGGCGCGAGCCACTACAGACGCTGCGTCCTGTGATCCATCTGCGCGATGCGATCCTGCCGTGGATCAACTTTAGTCAGCCTGAGTTCGTTCGGGTTCACAACTGGCTACTTGGTCAGTCGATCACTGAGACAAAAGGTGTCTTCAAGGACTTGCGAGCCAACATCAACGGGTTTGAGTTTGTGTTCGGACTTGGCGGCATTCACGGATCGGTTGAGTCGATGGTGGTGGAGTCGGATGACGATAACGTCATCATCGACTTGGATGTCATTAGCTACTACCCGACACTGGCGATCCAGTGTGGGTTTCACCCTGCGCACTTGGGTAGCAAGTTCTGCGAAATTTATCAGGAATTATTTCAGCAGCGTAAAAGCTATCCGAAGTGGTCTGCTGAGAATGCGATGCTCAAGCTCGCGCTGAATGGTGTCTACGGTGACAGCAACAACAAGTTCAGCATCTTCTATGACCCGTTGTTCACGATGCAGATCACGCTCAACGGTCAACTGCTGTTGTGCATGTTGGCCGAGAAACTACTCAAGTTTCATGGGGTGCAGATGATCCAGGCTAACACTGACGGATTAACGATCAGGTTGCCATACGATTGCGTGGATCAGGTTGAGTATTGGGTTCGGGAATGGGAGCAACAGACCGGACTTCAGATGGAGCAAAAGACCTACCGCGCGATGATGATCCGCGATGTGAACAACTACATTGGGCAATACGAAGATGGGTCACTCAAGCGCAAGGGTGCGTATGAGTACAGCATGGCATGGCATCAGGACGCTTCAGCACTGGTGGTGGCGAAGGTCGCAGAGAAGGTGCTGGTTGAAGGTGCGCCTATTCGGGAAACGATTGAGCGATGGCCCGACATCATGGACTTCATGTGCCGCATCAAGGTGCCCCGCAACTCGTACCTGAGCGTCGAATCGAATGGGCAATACAAGACCATTCAGAACACTAGCCGGTATTACGTTGCCGAAGGTGGCGACTCACTGGTGAAGTGGATGCCGCCGCTCAAGGGTAAGACCGAGTGGCGCAAGATCGGTGTGCAGTCAGGATGGGGTGTGCAGGTGTGCAACGACATCAAGGACATCTCGCTGCCAGTTGACTTTGATTTCTATGTGAAGGAGGTGGAAAAGCTATGTCTGATTCTCGCATGAACGACATTCAGCATGGTGGCACGCACTACAAGACCAAGGCGATCCAACCTTGGGACTACATCGTGGCAAATGAACTGGGGTATTTGGAAGGCAACATCGTCAAGTACGTCAGCCGCTGGAAGGAGAAGGGCGGTGTGGAAGACCTGCGCAAGGCTTCGCATTACTTGGCAAAACTCATTGAGGTCGAGATTGCTAGAAAAGCGGATTGAAGAAAAAGTCTGCGAATACGCAAAGACTAAGAACATCCTAGCGTACAAGTTCACCAGTCCATCGCGGGCAGCGGTGCCCGACCGATTGTTTGTCTTGCCCACCGGCTTCATGTTTTTCTGTGAGTTCAAACGAGAAGGGCAAAAGCCCACCGATGCTCAGAACCGCGAGCATTATCGACTTCGACAACACAAAGTAAACGTATTTGTAATTGACAATGTAAAGGATGGTTGCTTGATGATCGACTTGATGGTGATGGGATGCTGACCGCAAACCTACTTCACCCCTACCAGCAAAAGGCAGTCAACTTCCAATCCACCCATGCATCCTCGATGTTGTGGCTCGACATGGGCCTGGGTAAGACTGTCATCACGCTTACGTCACTGGCTCATCTGTTGTCAGTGGGCTACCTGCGCAGCGTCATCATCGTGGCTCCGATCCGAGTCATCCGACTGGTGTGGCGTCAAGAGGCTGAGAAGTGGCAGCACACCAAAGACCTGACGTTCAGTCTGCTGACAGGCACACGCGATCAGCGCACACGCGCCCTGATGCGCCCTGCGAACATCTACCTGATCAACTACGAAAACTTGGGGTGGTTGAGTGACACCATCCAAACCTACTTCGTAGCCAAGAAGCGCCCCATGCCGTTCAACGGGATCGTGTGGGATGAGATCAGCAAAATGAAGAACAGCAATACCAATCGAGTGAAAGCGTTTCGCAAGATCGCAGATCAATTCGACTGGTCTACCGGACTGACCGGCACACCGGCCAGCAACGGGTACAAAGACCTGCATGGTCAGTTCCTAGTAGTGGATCGCGGTGAGCGTCTTGGCACCAGCAAGACAGCGTTTCGCACACGGTTCTACCGCAAGATTGGGCCATACAAAGAGGTGCCGTTCGATGACACTGAGGACAAGATCAAGACGCTGATTGGTGACATCACGTTGGAGATGAGCGCGGAGGACTACAACCCGCTGCCCGACCTGATGGTCAACGACATCGAGATTGAGATGCCTGGGGAACTGCGGGACATGTATGAGCGCATGGAACGTGAGTTCTTCCTGACGCTCGACAGTGGCACCACGGTCGAGATGTTCAATCAGGCATCGCTGACCAATAAGTGCTTGCAGTTCTCCAACGGGGCCATGTACCCCGTGGCAGGGATGCCGTTGTGGGAGCCAGTGCATGAACTGAAGCTCGATGCGCTGGAGGACATCATTGATGAGGCTCAGGGTTCTCCGGTTTTGTGCGCCTATGCTTATCGAAGCGATGCAGAGCGGATCATGGCTCGGTTCAAGCATCTGAACCCGATCAACCTGACCGAGTGTAAGAGCGAGCGGTCACTGGTCAGTGCCATGCGACGCTGGAAGGCTGGGGAGTGCCCCCTGATGATCGGCCATCCGGCGTCAATGGGCCACGGCATCGACGGGTTGCAGGACAACGGGCACATCTTGGTGTGGTTCGGTTTGAACTGGTCACTTGACCTGTACGAGCAGTTCAACGCTCGGGTGCGCCGCCAAGGTCAGGGTGTGCCGGTGATCTGCCACCGCATCCTGATGCAGTCAACATTGGATCAGGCTCAAGCCCTTGCATTGAACGACAAGGCGTCTACCCAGGCTGATCTGAGAAGCGCAGTGAAGCGGTATCGACAACTAAAGGAGGCAGCATGAGCAACAGACAATTCGTACCACGCACAATGAAATCGGCGTTCGGGCCTTACGCCCAACTGCATGTGGAAAAACCCAAGTTCAGCGCAGTGAACTACATCCTGCCAGCAGCAGTGCTGGTTGTGTACATTGTTTGGCTTTCAATCATGTTAACGGGATGGGGTAATGGATAAGTTGCTGCACTTCATCGTCGGACTAAGCATCGGAGTAGCGCCGATGCACCCTGTCGATGCGTTTGCGTTGGTGGTGGTCGCAGCGGTTGCGAAGGAAGTGTATGACCGCAAGTTCGACAAACGTGATGCCGTTGCTACGGTTGCGGGCGGTGTCGTGATGTTCACTCTGAGGATGGAATTTTGAAAATCTACAAGCCGTGTCAGAAGAAGTGCGGCAAGTGCAAACCCTGCGAGGAATTTGCCAAGGTCGTCAAAGAGATTGACCTGACTAAGCGCAGCGACCGCGACCGAATGGAGAAACCTCTGTCATGGGAATGAACCGAGAAGAGATCACTCGCATGGTGCGGGAAGCGTACAAGCGTCACACTGATGTTGACCCGGAGTACATTGAGGAACTAATTGAGTTTGCTTGCCTTATCGCCGATGCCGAGCGTGAGGCGTGCGCGAAGATGATTGAGCCGATTGCCGCAGCCATTCAAGCGGCTGCATCCGCGCGAAACACCCACGGTGAAAATTGCTGGTCTTGGGGGCCAGCGCATTATGACTGCGCGTGTGTGGAAATAGGGAGGCTGCGCGGATGGCTCAAGTCAAAGTAAACGCACTATCGTTCGCACTGCTGGTCAAAGAGATGCTGGCGGGCGAGTACACCTGCGAGGAACTGGCAGAGCGCAGCGGTTTGCACTATGTGACGGTGCTGCACTACACCAGGGAAATGCACAAGGCGGGGTCAGCCTACATCTGTGCGTGGCGCATGAATGAGCGCAAGCAGTATGTCTTAAAGGTGTACGGCATCGGGGACAGGGAAGATGTCCGCAAGCCCCGCGCCGCCATGACCCCGGCACAACGTCAACTCAAGTACAGAGCGAAAGTAAGGAGGAGGAAGGAGTATGAGAACGCAAGTAACCCCGCGCTGGGTGCCGGTGGTCAACGGACAGCCGCGACTGGAGTACGGCTTATGGCAGCACCGAGTGCAAGCTGAGAGCGCCGCCAAGGAGATCGCGCTGGTGATCGGGTCTACCGATACCGGCGCGGCTAAGGTTTTCTATCGGGTACTTCGTTGACGCAGGCGAGCGCAAACTTCAACGCAGAGTCGCAACGCTCATGGACGATCAGCATACGAAGCTCGGCAAGCCTGCCAAGCTGCATGATCTTCGCAGCCGCGTCCTGAGCTTTGCCCCACTCTTCGCGGTTGGCGTGCGTTTCGAGTTCTAGGGACAGCCGGTTTATGCGCCGCGCAAAGTCAACAGCGGCGATAGCGATGACACCACAGGACTTCTGCTCTTCCGCCATCAAGCGCATCATCCAAGAATTCTGCGCATCGACATACTGATCCAAGACCCGCTGCCCGCTCAGAGCATCCGAGCGAGGGAGTCCATCAAGACGCTCGGGCATCAGTCTTTTGTGACAATCGGCAAAACCTTAATCGGTTCGCCGCCTTCGACAGTGATCTTAATCTCAATCGGCTTGACTTCGATTGGCTCACCATCGGTGGGGCCACACGCTGCGAGGATCAGGAGAAGGGGGATAGCTTTCATTTTTTCAGTGCCGTTCCGCTAACGATTTCCATCACGCTGCGAACGTGGCTGAGATCAGCGGGAGGCTCGCGCCATCCTAAAGTGATCTGACCGACAAAAGAGTCTTTCTCGGGGGGCACGCTAATTCGGCAGGTAAAAGTAACGCCCTCTGCCTTATAAAACAACCCGACAACCGACTGCGCTCGCGTATATGCCCCGCATGGTATTTCATTGGCAATCAGCGCGATGGTGTCTTTATCGTTATCGGGGTTGCCGGTGAATAATTTTACAGTGTTGCCTTCCTGTGCCTTAATCCTGCCATCCTTTGTGTACATTCTCATAACAGTTCGGGTGCCCCGAATCTGATTAACCTCCAGCACCGCGACGACATCGGCACCTGTTTCGCGCACCAGCAGCGGCACGGTGTCTTCGATGCGTGCGATGTCGAGCTTAGGCAGTTCCGCGTCCCGCTTATAAGCATCGACCAGTATATCCTGGTGCCCGTAGACAAGATAACCCCCGAAGGCCAGCACGCCCATGACCACAATCGCGGCCAGCTTGAACGGACTGTCAACGTAGGACAGCACACTGGTTAGCGCGCTATTGCCGTCGATCTTCTTTGGGGTATCTTCGTCACTCATCTTTTTTCGCAGTCATGTAGAGCCACGCGGCTAAAATAGCAACCGCGCAGATACCGATCACTAGACCGAAAATGATCAGCACCAGCAGTTCTTCGATCATCTGATTAACGCCTTGGCGTGCGCCACCGCTGCCTCGGCCTTAGCCTTGGCGTCTTGCTGGGCGATCTTGCGGTGGAGCCATACGATCCCCACCGCAATCAGGATGAACTCTAGGATCATGCAGTCAGCGTTTTGGCGTCTGCCTCAACGTGAGCAATCCTGTTCATCCAACCCTTACCAAATGTGCCGAAGGTCGGCAAGCCACGATAGAACTTCTCTTTCTCGGCGCTAAAGGCGCGCAACAGTTTGGAGCCGTCAGCGTCCTTGATTGCAGCGAGAGTTATTGGCCCGATTGATCCGTCGGCGTTGACCCCGAGCGCCCTTTGAATAGTCTTTTTAGCCTGCTGCGGGCCTGCATTAACAGCAAAATCAAATACTGCATAGTCCACTCCTGCGGGTAAGTCGTCACCGAAAATAGCATCCCAGTAGTTTTTGCGATACAAGGGCGCAACTTGCTCATTGGTCAGCGTCTTCATTTCTCCCGGCTTGCACGGGCGTCCGATCCACGCTTCCCAAACTCGTTTGGTTACACCCTTGTTTGTTTCTCCTCCCGGATCGCTGGCATGGTGAACCCATCCTCCCTCGCTCTTGAGGACTAATGCGAGTGCTTGATCGAAGTTTTTTTTCATAGTGGCCCTTTCTTGACCGATACGGAATTGGAAATGTCGCCATGCACCGCGCCCTTACCATCATTGTCGATGATAGAAGCGGTCTGTGTACAGACGAAGAAACAGACAGGCATGTGCTGTCCAGTGAGAAGCGCAGCCGGTTGTGTAACTGAGTCTGTGTGTGCGCAAGCACTCAGAAGCAGCAGCGGGAGGTATTTGATCATTGAGTCAGTGCGTTTTCGTTAGAAGAACCACCGTACATATTGGTGATTATTTTAGGCACAGCTACCTTTGCAGCAGTCGATGCGGCAGACGGGGGCGTGAGCATGGTGCGCCGTCTTGTTTGTGCCTCCAGTGCCCTGAGTGCAGCATCAGGGTCAGTGATCATGTAGTGCGCCAATTGTGATGCCGCTCTAGCGTTCACTTTCTCTTCAAGTTTCTGCCAAATGTTCTTGGCTATCGTGACCTTGTAGTCCAGCAGTGTAGGAATCTGCGATGCCGACACACCACCTTGCTGCGATGATTCGGTGCCAAGTGCTTTAGCCGCAGGCGATGCCACTCCCAACCCCGACCTAGCCGTTTCACTTGCGTACTGCATTCGCTTGATGTCCTTCGCCAACGTCATCAGGTCGGTCAGTTGCGCGGGTGTCGCATTCCCGGTATCCACTGCGATAGTCGGGCCGATGTTCTTCGGCATGGACTTTTCGATGTTGGACGCTTCCACGCGCCACTTCACCAAGTCCATCATCGAGGCGAAACCCTCTTTACCACCGACTGCCTTTGTGATCGTCTTGGGCTTATCGGTCAGGAACTTCATTGCCTCATCGGGCGACATGGAGTTCACCCGAGTGACAACCTCATCGGCCAGCGCAGACTTACCGGCGGGGCTGAGTTTGGACAATGTGAAGTCCATGTCAGGCCCGGAATCCAGCAAACGGGTAACAAGGTCTTTCGGGTCACCAGTCGGAATCTTTTTGCGAACCGCTTCCGCTTGCTTGGTCAGATCAGCCATGCCCTCGGACAACTGCGTGGCGCGCTGCTGAACGGCTTGCAGGGACGATTGAATGTCCACACCGTTGCGCTGTAGCAGATCGATGACTGGTTTGTTCTTTTGCAAAAACGCTGCCGCTGCCTCCGGCTTCACCGCCTTGGTTACTGGATCGATAGCATTGGCGCGGAACATGTCCGCAAACCCATCCCGCAACGATTGAACCGCTTGAGGATTGCGTCCGTATGTAGTGAGGAATTGCTGCGCGTTAGTTTCGTTACCCACAAACTCGCGCACCACATTATCGGGCAGCAACTTCGACTGGTTCTTACTGGTGTCGCGTGTGATGTCTGCGGCGATACCAGTTTTGAACTTGGGCACGCTGACAGTGCGGTAGGTGTCAAGCGCGTCTGTGTACGCCTCTTTTGCCTCGGGCGACAGTTTGCTGGCGTCAGCAGCTTTGTCCAGCAGCGGATGCAATTGACCCAAGAACCGCAGTTTTTGCGCGGCGATGGGATCGGACGATGCAGTCGCTGCTGCGATGTCTTGGTTGATCGCCTTGCGAAGTGCGTCCAGTTGCTCCAACGTAGCGCCGGGGATCGGGGCGGGTGCGGATGCGGGCTTACGCATCGTACTTACAAGCGGCCCCCTGCCGATCATTTCCGGTGGCGGTGGCGCGGGGCGCATCTCAGCCAATGCCCTGACCGTAGCAGGCGCGTTAGCTGGCTTGATGTCTACCAGCCGCTGGCCCAGGATTTTCTCGGCTTCTTCAACAATTGGCGTAATGTCGATGCGGGTGTCACCTGCCAACTTGAACGCATTTTCGTACTTTGCGCGAAGGGTTGGCGTGAATGCCTTTCTATCAGCCCGAGCCAAGTCAATCAGGCTTTGCCCTGCGGCAGCTTGCCCCTCCGGCAGAGTCCCCCCGAGTTGCCGAGACTGTCCGAGAAGACCTTCCGACTGCTGAATCAGCCCAGCGTATTCTCTTTCGAGTGAGCGACTAAGTTCATTTTGCACCTTGGAAAGATCGCCGGGAGGCAGATTGTTCGACTGCCGACTTAGAATCTCAGCGTCAATCCGCTTTTTTTGTTCCTCCAGTGCGCTGACCCGCTCACGCGCAACTTGAACCGCAGCTTTATTGGCCTCCCGGCTGGACACCGCAGAGCGCGCCTCAAGTGCTGCAAGGGACGGATTAACCATCCCACCCTCGATGGCGCGCTCTGTCAAGGTCGGGCGAAAACCTGGGGTGGTAGCCATCCCCTGAGTCTGCCGCAAAACGTCCTCTAGTCCATCACCACCCGATTCCCGAAGCGCATTGAGTGCCACCGATGACGGTGAGAAGATCGGCTTCAGACTGTTGTAAACACCTTGTGCAGCGCGAGCGCCAGCTTGCAGCCCGAAGGGGAGTGCCGCACCAAGACCCGCAGCGATGCCGACATCATCGCCTGTCAACGCAGCACTGCCTGCACCGACTGTGCCGCCTGCTGCTGCCCGAAGTGCGACGTTGCCCACGCTAAGGGGGCCGAAGTTCATGCCGCCAGTGCGAAACGCGGCGCGGGCAGCAGGTGAAAGCCCCGGCACCGCAGCGGCAGCGAACCCCACCGGCAGAGTGCCGACAACTTCGCCGCCGAGCTTACCCGCGCCAGTAAGCATCGGGTACTGCTCTTCGTAAGGTGCCGTAGCGGCGGCGATAGACTTGCGCGCACCAGGGATAGTCTCAGACGCGAATCGCCCCGCTGCGTCAGACCCCAAGAACGAAAGACCTTTTGCCGCAAGCTCACCCGCGCCTAATCCGACATTGGACAAGCCCGACAGAAAGCCCACTCCCGGCGCTGCAAAGCCGGAAACTGGAGCCTGCTTCTCCGTCGGGGCTGGGGTGGGGGCAAGCGAGCCTTGGTAATTCTTGGCGATGAAGTCTAAGTCTTTTGGGTCTTTCGACTTTGTACTAAGCATTTCCCGGCTGAACTGAAATGCCCTCAGTTCATCGGGAAACCTGTAGACAGACCCGTTGGGGGCTTGCGCGTCTGCGGGGCCGCTATTGCTTAACTGCGCTTCGCTATCCGGCGCAGCGTATTTGTCCCAAGGCCCGTTTTGCGGCGGCGCAGCGTATTTTTCCCATGGGCCAGACATTACCGCTTCTCCCAGTTATCTTTTTTGCCGGGGTCGCCGCCTTTGAAGAGATACCCGTCTACTACATCTCCCGCTTTAGGGCCAGCAGACTTGCCTTTACCAGCGCCGGGAGAGGTCTTGTACTCATACGTTTCGTTAAACGCGCCGCGAATTCTTTTTGCGTGAGCTTCAATGGCGGTTGCTTTATTCAATAGCTCCGCTTTAAGGGAGGCAGGGTCTAAAGATTGACTAAGCCCTGTGGTGTCTTTATACAAATCTCGGTCGCTATTGGTCACTTGCCCAAGAGGACTAGCGCCAGTTGGACTTGCACTCTTTGCATTTTCGATTGTGCTAAGAATATCAGTCCCTAAAATTTTCTTTAGCAGAGTTTCTGCCTGAACGCTTTGCGGGAAGAATGTTGGCGTCCGCGCGTCGAGCGGCCCTGCTATCGCGGGTAGGCCGGGGTGCGCTGCCAATCGTCTAAGGTCTTTTACATACTCCGCGACTTTTGTTTCATACGCGGACACTGCGGTTTTAGCGGGAATGTATGCCTTGTCTCTTGCGGCTATTTCTCTGACATCTAGAGTTTCAGCCTCTGTGGGTTTTTCAGTCCCACCTATCGGCGCGGTGTCAACTTGTAATTTCCCGTCTGGGCCAGTAGTAATTCGATACGCCTGAGTAGGACTGCCGGGGGAACCTGCTGTGGTGCCCACGGTCGGCCCTTGCGGTCTTGGCTCTGTAATCGGAGGCGTCTGCTTACCAAAATCAAATGCAGACTGAATTGCCCCACCCGGAACCGTTGCAATACCGCGATTCCTGTCAAGCCATTTATCCATGCCCATCTCGACCTGTGCCTTGAACTGGGCAAACTTGGCGGGGTCGGCAGGAATGCCTGCAATTTTGGATTCTAGCGAGTGAGCGCGAACAGGTGTGCTTGCGAGTAGTGGGTTATCGTACTGATGCTTGTACCACTCGGCCATTTCTTGCGGAGTTTGAATTCCCGGCAGCATTGAGCGGTACATGCCGAGAGTTTTATCCGCTGCATCGATATCTTTGCTTCGGATTTCGGCAGCGTCTTTCTTGCTTTGGTATACCTTTGCGATAAGATCGGTCGCCCTAGCAGGGTTCGCCGCCAGCAGATTGCGCTGCACTTCGGGGTCGGTGTAGTCGCCGCCACCCCGCAACGCATTACGCCAGTTCTCCGCTTCCCGCATCTCAGTTTCCATGCCTCTTGCACGCAGTGCGTTAAGCTGGCTCTCCTGATTTGCAGCCTCCAGTTGCGCCATGCGAGCCATGGCATTGATCGGAGATTCGATTTGAGGTGCTTGAAACCCCAATGCGATGTTCGGATTGATGGGCATAATGGTCAGCCGATCCTGGAGTAATCAACCGCGTCGATCATGGTCGGGGTTGCGCTTGCGCCCCCGCCAAGCATTCTATTACGCTGCCCGTACAAGTCCATCATGCGACTGTTCTGATAGTAGTTGATGCCCTGCCCAACGCCCCCAGCAAGCGCATTAGCCATACCCATGCGCCCCGCTGCTTGCGCGTTACCAATGTCCGCAGCGCCCGCGCTGAATCGGTCGCCAAACTGACCAGCAGCGTTTGACATAGTGTTTGTGGCGGTCTGCCCCATGCCCGCCAGCGAGGCCAGCGGGTTCAACTGGTTCGACCGGTTGACCTGATAGCGATTGAAGGCATTGCCAAACTCGTTCGATGCGTAGTCCTGCCCGTAGCGCCCCGCCGCTTTAAGTGCCTTGCCGGAGATCATTCCACCTCGCGCAGCCGCTTGCCTGTCGAGTGCCTTTAGACCCTCAGTCAGCCGAAAGTCATAGCCGGGGTCTTTTTCAAAATCCGACATCCCGAAGTCGCGGGCGTACCTACCGTAACCCTCCGCGCCAGTGTTGCCGCCCAACCCCATCAGTTCCATGTAGCGGTTTTGACCAGTGATGCCCGCTTGCCGAAACGGTTCATTAAGCTCGTTCTGCTTATTGAACATGCGCTCCTGCATGGCCTGCCCCTCGCGGGCAGATCGTTCCTGCCTCTTGGAAGCACTTCTAGAAGAGAACGCGCCAACTACCGCACTACCACCAATCGCTACTGCAACCCAAGTCATGTCAACTCCTTCAGCTTGTTGCTGGCATCGAACAGCGCAGTGTCGTCAGGTTCGATCAGTTCTGCTTCAATTTCATCCAAGTCGGTGTTATCCGTTCTATGGATCGTGATTCCAACCGCATCGGTAACCGCAAGCGTGACCCGCTTTGTCCCCGGCTGAGATTCGACAACATCTCCTGGCATGAGGTGCTTCATGCCGTCCTCAGTCCACGCAATTATCTCCCCAGCGGCGCACAAAAAGAAGTGCGGTGCTTTGTGGACTTTGCCGACAATCAGCGTACCCGCAGGCCGGAACACCTTGCGCATGTACATGCCGGGGGAGAAATGGTGCTCCGTTTGCAACTCAGCCTGGGGCATCGACAACATGTGCCGATGCAACTCATCGATCTGATCCTTGCTGACTTGCTGCGGAAGCTCGGCTAAGTTCACGAAATCTCCCGCCCGCTCACCCGCATGTTGATTGCGCTTGCGGTGCCTGCGATGGTCGAAATGAACCCGCTTGTGGACAAGACCTGACCGACCAGTTCGGGGAACGTGTACGTTTCCGCTGGTTGCAGCGTCTTGGTCTTGACGATCAGGTTCTGATTGCCTGCGGTGTCCGCGTTTGTCACTAGGTTGACGCTCAACGTAGCAGCGGTGGCGCTGTAGTTGGTGGCGGTGAACTTGTCGATGATCGTAGTCACATTCGTCGCGGTGTACTGCGTCGTCTGTGTCGCCTCGACAATCTTTGCCGGTACAAGAACTTTGACGGTGACTGTCATGGCTGTCTCAGGTCATGAAATTGCATAGGGTTCCTCATGTCGAGAAATAAAGATGAGGAAGTACGTGCGGGGATGCCCAACTGACCACATTGGTACATGCTGGGTTATTTCCCAACGCTACAGTGTGCTGTACTGGGCCGGATGTTCCTACCCAAAATGCGGCAAGTTGTTGCAGAACTGAACCGGCGGAAGGAAGGTAGTTCGCCGTAGTCCACAGACGCGACGAGTTTGCGCCGGGGGTCATCTGCCCAATCTGATAAGCGATGCCGGTTGTGGTAGTCCCATCACTGTTCCCGTAGCAGACCGCAATGAAATACTGGGTTCCCGCTGTGAAGGTGAAGCCACCACCTGTGGACACGAAGATAACCGTGCCGACTGGAGGATCGCTTCCCGGCCCTGCTAGGGACGCCAAGGTTCCGACCCCGCAGTCCCTAAGCATCGTGGAGGGGGCGAGGGTTGTGGCGTCACAGGCGAATATCTGCATCCGCAACTGCCCGAATTTCGAAGTGCTGGTTTGGAACGCGGTGGTTCCGATGTAGGTGACCGTGGTTGTCTCGTCAAACATCAAAGGAACAAACACCCACTGGTTCAGTGTCGCCACAAGGGGCCAGCCATTGGCGACCGTTGTAAACGCTGAAAGGGCCGCTGTGGTATTGGTGACATCATTCAGACCCATGTTGCTGGTCATGAAGTAGCTGATCGACTGCCCGTTAGTTCCAGTTGCTGGAACATTAGTGGTCGGAAATGGGTTCGCTCCTCCCGCATTAAGGTATTGAACCCAAGCATACTTAGATGCCGCATAAAGCGGAGAAATCAGCAGATTACCTAGTGCAACAGCAGGCGCGGGTGCTAATTCGGTAACAACTTCTGTAAGCGTTGCGCGAGATGTGACGCCGCTCTGAACAACCGGAATTAGTTCTGCGCCAGTCAGCGGTGTAGTTGCTGCTGGCAGATCGGAGATTTTTACGCCGGACATAGTTTAGATTCCGTAGGTGACGGTAAAGCGGATCACATCGCCGGAAGCCCAAGTGATCGGGACAGTAGGACTCCAAATGGCCGAGCCAGTAGATTGCAATCGAATAGTGCCGGGACTTCCTGACAGTTGTTGCGCAACCCCCATAGTGGCAGCGCCGCTGGCACTAGCGTCGGTGCCATACGCAGCCCCCACATGCACTGATGGACTAGCGGACATGCGCGGCAGCGAGAACGCATAGGTGCCGGTGCCAAAGGTTGTTGTGCTGCCCATAATGACCTCATACGTCGCGGTCACTATAGACCCCGATCGTGCGTACCATCCGCGCAGCGTGCCGTCCCCGATTGTGGGGTTGACGCTACTGGCAGTCCATGTCGGCGTGAACGCGACTGAAGGCGCGCTGATGAGGTTTTCTTTGTTGACGGTGTTGTCGGTCACCGTGCCGTTGAAGTAGCACCCTTCAATCGACACCGGCACCGTGCCTAGCACAATCGTCAGACTCGGAGCAAACGCGCATCCGGTGAAAGTGACACCCTTGCCGCGAATGTCCATCGCGGTTTCGTTGACGCCGACTCGCGTGTTAGTGCACAGGAACGCACGGGAGTCATCGGACAGCAGAATCTCGCCGCAGAACGAATCCGAAATGAACAGGTCGTTGCAACCACCCACCGCAATGAACTTGGCACCGCCTGTCTCAATTTGCTGGAACTTGCGGGGCTTGGCGCTCAACTCGGGAGCGTCTTGCACCTTTACCGCGTAGTTACCTGCGGCAGAACCGTTGTAGCGGGAAATCAACAGGTCGGAAAACGATGACTGCGACCCTGAGCCGGTCAGTTCAAACTCGATGCAAAACCCTGCGAAGTCTATGATCTTGCACTCGGTGATGACCTGTCTGCCATTTGCGCCCGAGATGACAACGCCGCGCCCAGTGTAGGTAGCACCTTGACCTTCAAGGTACAGCCGGTGCATCTGCGCGCCTTCGCCAAACGCGATCAGGTCGCCGTTGAAACCTTTCTTGATCTGCGTAGAGTATTTCGAGTCGCCGTAGACACACACATTGGTTGGAATCGTCAGCGTGGACTGGACTAAGTACACCCCATCAGGGATGTGAACCGACTTGGCCCCCGAGTTAAGTGCGTTCTGAATGGCCGCTGCATCGTTAGCCACCCCGTCGCCTACAGCACCGAAGTCCTTGACGCTGACCGACTCTTGCAGCTTTGCCTGTACCGTGCGAACGGTGGAGCTACCCGCAGCGGTGTAGCTGATGGCAGACGCGGACAAACCCGTCGAGCCGGTGTCCTGTGATGTGATGTTGTCCCAAGTGCCGATCTGCGTGCCGACCGAGTTCTCCAGCCGGAACTTGTACCCAATCCCGTCAGTCAGCCAAATTTGATTCGGCACGCGCCCCGCTGCGTCCAGCACAATCGGGTTGCTGTTGGCAGTCAGCCCAGTGACGCTGGTGTAGGTGGTGGCGGGGGTGGTTGTGCCTGCCGCGTAGCTGTACAGCAGTCCCCCGGTCAGTACGTCGCCGCTGTTGTCGAAAAACTGCCAGCCGCTACCGGCCAGCAAGGACAGGGATATGGTCATATCGTGACCTCACAAACTGTAAGAATGATCGAGGGGATTGCGGGAGCAGGCGCGATGGTCGGCAACGATATGATGCTGATGCCGGTGTCGGTCACGCTCCACATCAACTCGAAATAGTCATCCGCAGCCATCCGCAGAACAAAGTTCCACGCGAGAACTTGATCGTTGCCCGCACCCTTGAATTCTACGCGGGTTGCGGAGTTAGGGACATCGACACCATTAACCCGCGCCCATACATACATGAAGTGGCTGGCCGCTGAAGTAGTCGTAGCTTGCAGCGAGAACTGGAAGTTGTACGTTCCGGCGTCGTTGACAATGATTCGGGACGTAGGGGTGCCGCGACGTACACCCTCCGCAATGTCGGTGGTGTTCAGCGTGATCGCGTATGCCGTATTGATCGCGGCAGCGGTCTGCGTCGTCGTATCGGAGAACGATGCGTAGTGCAGCCCCACAGGCTCGGGGTACGGTGGCACCAGCGCAAGAGCCTCGACCTGATTGGTCAACGCGGATATCTGCGCTTGCAGTTCAGTGCTTGCCAGCGGCAGCACGTTGTCTTCTGCAAGGGCTTGCTGAATTGGCGGGCCGAGTTGCAGATCGGTTATCGAAGCGGAGTTAGCCCCGCCGCCAGTAAGCCGGAACAGCGTCAGGAAGAACTGATACCACTCCCGCGATATGAACCCTGAGCGCGGGTCAAGGAACGCGACTCGCGGCGGAGTAATGAGCGTGGTCGGGTTAGGCATTGGTCGGGCTTGCGTCGATGTGCGCGCCAACGATCACGATCTTTACCGGGTCAGTGCCCGACAACTCGTACACACGGTCGCGCAGCTTGACGGTCATGCCGAGCCTGCGCCATATCGTCCGGTATCCGTACTGACCGATCTTACCCATCGAGCGCCAATGCTCGTTCGACCATGTGTGCCCGCCATCGTCTGACCAGCGCAGCATGACCTCGGACTCAGACCCCTGTACGCCGGGGGTGTACGCAAGCAGCAGATCAAGACCGCTTTCGGTTGTGATGGTTGCCTCAGTTTCAGCCAGCAAGGTGATATAGACTTCTGCGCCTTCCAGTCCAACGCCCGCCTCGCAATCAAGCGTCAGCGAGTGGTGCGCGGTGCGCTTCAGATCATTGTCGCCGGGAGAGATCGCACGCCAGGATCGCAACCAACGCTGCGAAATTCCATTGTCCGCATATACGTCAAGATCGAATGCGTAAAGGTTGCCGTTGTCGTAATCCCCGACCACCACTTCATTGTTGAACGTAGCCTGACAGTTGCTGCGGTGGCGAAGAAACTCACCAGTGGCTCCGTTGTAAGCTGCCCTCTCATGCCAAGAGTTTGTGGTGATATCCAGCACCCAAGTCTTATTTGCGGAGGGGAACGTCAGGACGTAAAAGAAGTGACCTTCCTGCTGATAGGTGTAGCCAATCGCGTCCGAGATGGTGCTGTACTGCTGAATCTGCCACTCAACAGCGTGCGTGCTAACACGCTGCCCTGAGTAGCCGTTAGCGCGGTACACCACCCCTTGACCGCGCACATCTGCGCCGAGCCAAAACAGACTGTTGTCCATCTTGGCAATCGAGAAGGTAGCCGCGCAACCGATCTCGTTAAACGCGCCTTGGATGCGGGTGAGCGGAAAATCGGGGTCGCCAGCGTTGTACCAAACCTCGACCGAGTTCTGCCCGAATAGCCAAACCTCGCGGTGGTCGATGATCATGCCGACCAAGTTGTCGGGCGAGCCTTCTGCGCTGGCAAAGTCCAACGGGTCAATCGAGGTGCCGTCGAGTAGGCTTGTCACCCAAACGCTTTGCGAGTTGGGCTGGATGTAGACAAAGTAGCCGTCCAAGAACCCGACTTGCAGCGCCCCTTCAAAATCGGGGTCGGTGATCGGGCCAAACACGTTGGTGCCGGTGTTGTAGATGTAGCTTCCGGCGGTTCCCGCAGCAATGAAAATCTGCGTGCCGTTGTCAGACATGCTGACAGGCCCAGTGCCCGCAACCGTACCGAGCGCGATATAGGTGTAAGTCGGGGTGACTTTGTATAGCTGCGTGCCGGATACCGCATACAGGTAACCGTTGTGATACCACATGCCCCGCACGGGGCCGGTGCCCACGGTGGCAAGCAACCGCAGGCCGGGGGCGCGGTTCAGAAACCCTGCTTCTTTCCCACCCTCGGGGACAGCTTCGGGGAACAAGTTGACCATGCGGTTGTCCGCAGCGTTGACGCTGCGGGCCACATAGCTTGCCCCAAGGATGGGCGTCTTCATCAGTAGTTGCCTGCGTAGACGTTAAAGCGTTGGCGCGTGCCGGTCATGCTGTACGGCAGCGCCATGAGGTCGTTCGGGTTGTTGATGCGCTTGATGTTGCGCTTGCTGATGTCAGCGATGCGCCGCACCGTCGGAGAAGGCTCAACGCCAAACTCAGCCGCAAGCTCGCACGCAAGACCGTACCGGAACGCCCGCAGGTATCCTGGCGGGAATGACAGCGTGGTGGACAGGTTGGCGGGCTGCGTAAGCTCAGTGACCGAAATGAAGTGCCACTCTAGGTCGCGGATCGGCACCGGATAGACATACATGTCGATATGCGGCATGTCCATGTTGATCCACATGATCTGCGGATAGGTGCTGGTCACCGTCTTGACGGCAATGCCGTCGTACTGCTGCTGGTTGATCTGCTTGATGCCATACGACACATTGGTCGCCGGATCGCGGAAGTACGTCGAGTCGTCCAGTAACACCGGACGGTTACCTACGAAGTCACCCAGCGGCCCCAGTGTGCGGTTGCGCACCCCCGCAGGCCATGTGAACACTTGATCTTGCGTGGAGAAGATCGACAGCCTCTCGGTGTTCCAAGAGTCGATCATCTGATTCAGCGCCACCAGCGCGTCGTTAGCGGTGGCAGCAGAAGGCGTTTCACCTTCGGCAAGCTGACCGATTAGTCGCAATGCGCCATAGATTTGGTCAGTTGCGGTCGTCATGCTCAGGCTCCTTGCGCCGCTTACGCTTCAGTGGCTCCTCGGGATTATACCGCTCCCAACCGTTTCGCTCATCTTGTTCTGCTTCCGCAGTTGAGATGGCGACCTTGGTGCCGTGTACTTGATGTCGAAGGTATATAACCATGTGAAAAAGGGGGCATCGCTGCCCCCTCTCCATTGCGGTTTAGGCAATCAAGACAACCGATACAGCGTCCAAGCAAGGTCGCCGGTCTTGCGTGCGCGGAACAGGCCCGACACGTTAGTGGCGACAGCCATCGAACCGACCAGCGTCCAACCAGTGTTAGTGGTCAGCGTGCCAGTGCCAGCACCCAGCGAAGCGACTGAGAAGTCGAATGCGCCGTTATTGGGAACGCTAGACGCAAGAACCTCAAGGTTGGCTACAGTCGGCAGTTGCAGGTTGTTTGCGCCTGCCGCGTTGTAGGTGATCAGACCACCAGCGAGGTCAGACGCCAGCAGCGGGGCTGCGGCTGCGGTGTATGCAGCTTGCGGGCCTTGCGTGAAGAACGTGATATCAGTGAGGTTGCCGTCACCAAGTTGGTAACCGCCGCCACCGTTAGGGAATCCGGGCATGATTTACTCCTTATGCTTGAGAAATTCCGGTCACCGAGTCAGGTCGGATGACGCAGAACAGATAGTTTTCAGCGGGAGGATTCACTGCGGATGCGGTGAAGTTCCCGTAAGTAAGCGCCACGGTATCGGCTGCGCTGACGCGAGCGTTGACGATGCCGATACCCGTGGAGTGCGAAGGCTTGCAAACCATCACGAAGTCACCCAGCCTAACGCCGGGGACGGTGACGTTTGATTCCTGTGTGGTATTGGTGACTGTGACGTTCGCGTCATAGTTGACGGTCACGGCAGTCACGAAGACCACATTACCAAGAAGAACGCCAGCCATAGGTCACCCCCACATCCGACAAGCCATCTGCGGACGGATCGTCGAGTAGCCGTACAGAACGTCAATCCTGCAAGGCAGACGGTCGTTGTTGATGTCGTACTGGCGAACAATACGCATCGAAATGCCGTTGTGAACTTGACGCGAGGCCATGTCCACGCCTTGAGGCATCAGCAGGTCAGCGGTGGCGAAGGTGATCGCATCCTTGTGGTACACAAGGTTCTGCGGGTACTGGGTCAGCGCCGAGCCAAGCATCGTGACCGCAGCGGTAGCTTGCGGGAACGAATTGACCGTAGCCAGCGCGCTTGTCGAGGTGAAGATCGCAGGGCTGATCGACACAGTAGCAGTCGAGGAGCCAGTCGCAGCGGCAGTCACAACGAACTGTTGCAGCGAGCCGGTGGACTCACGGGTCTGCGGGTTAACCGCGAACACGCCAGCAATGGTGAACACATCGCCAACGGCCCAAGTCTTGCTCGCGCCAGTGAAGCTGATGCCCAGCGTGGTCGCGCCTTGGGTGGAGACAGTGCTGGTGACGGTGATGCCCGTACCCCAGTCGCCAGTAGTGTGCTGCTTGATCGACTGGCTCATGTTGATCTCTTCGTAGCCCAGCACGCCAGTGCCCATCATGCCGTTCTTGAACTGACGGCTGATAGTGTCGGTGGGGTTGAAGAAGCCCTTCATGCCTTCAACCAGCGAAGCGTTAGCTGCGGGGTTGACGGTGGCGTAGCGGGGCGACATGACAGCAGCGGCTTCGTTCAGTTTCTGCTGGGCTTGCAGCAGAACCAGCGAGGTCGCCGGGGTGTTACCGGGAGTGCCGACAGAAGCGTAGATGTTCTTGTAGGCGTTGGCAACGTCAGCGTCGATGCTGGCTGCAAGCTGCGAGATACGCGGCTTCAGAACACGATCAGCGAAGTCGTCCAACTGCATCGTCAGTTCAGCGGTCGTGAAGTTCACGCCGATGTGCTTTTGCGATGCAACGGTCAGGCTAGTGAACTGCTCGTTGTCGTCCTGCACTTGCAGGGCGGCACCGTCAGTCACCAGCGCACGGTCGGGCAGACGGATGCGCAGTGAGGAACCGATCTTGGCACCTTCAACAGCGAAGCTGTCGTCGTACTGACGGTTCACGTTGCGGGTAATCACAAGGTTGTTCTCGAGAATTTCGAGAGCCTTCCTCGTGATCATGTCAATGGTAAGAATCGAATTTGCCACTTTTAGTCCTTAACGAAGTTTGGCCTGCATCTTTTTGACTTGCCGTGCCCGTTCTGCCTCGATCCATTCCGAAGTGGACATGGACTTGATGGCACGGGGGTCGGTCGTATCGTAAGCGGGCGAGCCGGTTGTCCTGGCAGTTACCGGCGCGATAGGTGCCGGGGCGGATGAAGTACGCTTGACGGGCGGGTTATCAGCAAGTTTCGCCTCAAGTTTCCCCAACTCCTTTACCTGGAGGAAGGGTGTCAAACGGGAGATACGGTCTGCTTCTTTCGGGTTAGTCCCAAGGTAGTAGGCTACATCGGGGCCAGCATCGGAAGCCTTGATCGTTTGAGCCATCACCTCCGTAATTCGCAGATTCGGGTTGTAGGCGACTTGTTCAAAGTCGTCGTACTTTTCCCGAGCCTTCTCTTCACGGTCGTGAAATGCTTCCAGCATCTCGGACTGAAGCCTGTCAGCTTCCCGCTTACTGAGCATCTCTTCTGCTTTGCGGGTTGCCAGTGCTTCGGCATACGCTTCGACAGATTCAAATTGCTCGGGAGGCGGGAGGTCGCGTGGAGCTTCAATTTGAGGGGCAGGAGCGCGCTCGCGTTCCCATTTGCGCTGTTCTCGGGCCAGCCGCTTGCCAATCAGAGCATCGACTTCTTCTTGCGTAAAAGTCTTAGGCTGTTCCGGCGTTTCAGTTACTTCGGGTTCCGGCGCTGCCGTGGCTTCCGGTTCCGGCGCGGGGGTGTCCACCACCGCTGGTACTACAACTTCGTTCTCTTCCATTTTGATTCCGAAGAATCCCTAGCGGTCGGCGCTAGTGCCGTAAATATACCTTAAACGCTCAATGCTGCAACTTTATCTTGGAATGCCTTAATCCGAGCATCCAGTGCTTCGCGGTCACGGGCGAGAATCTCTTGCGCAAGGCGCAGTTTCTCTTGCTCCGCAGTCAGGTCATCTTGCGCTGCGTGAAGCTGCAACGCTAAAGCCGCTAGTTTCTTTTCCTCGGCAGCGGCTTGTTCGCTGAACGTCTGTTCTGCCTTGATCAGATCGTCTTCCCGAGTAAGGAGTTCCGCTTCCTTTTTAGCCGCGTCCGTCGCCGCTGCCGTAGCTGCGTCCAGGATCGCCTTGGCTTGATCTTTAGCCGCAGCCAGTTCCGCTGCGGCAAGTTCGCGGTCTTTCACCGCATCTGCTGCTGCGGTCAGCGCGCCTTGCCGAGTTGCCAACTCATCCAGCGTTGCGACAAGCGTTGTCACATCGGGCGATAACTGCTTGGCGATGTAGTTAAGGAAAGCGGTTTTATCTATCCCGGCGTAATCATTAAAAACTTCCATGATTCACCTCAAGCGTAATAGGAAATGTTGAGCTTTGCTGAAGCCGCTTGCTCAATAAACTTGATCTTGTTCAGATCACCGTCGTATTGAAGCGTAACGCCAACAGCCAAAGGCATTCCGACTGCGGCAGTTGGATCGACATCATCGTCACGCCAGCGAACAGCAGCACCCTCTGCAACAATCAGCGCAACAGCGGGTTTGCAACTCATACCATTCAGATCACGCTCGGGAACAGTCAACCCAACTGCCGATGTGAGAGTGGCGATTTGCTGGTAACCCAGTCGGGTCGTAACAGCCTTGAGATTGAGTGACATCAGAATTTCCTAGTAAAAGACCGAATGGCGACCCATGTTTCGCCGGGAGTAACTGCCAATGTGCCAGTATAAATGCCGCCGGGGCCATACACCACTCCCTCAAGAACTTGGGAGGGATCGGGGTATAGCGACGATGTAGATCGGTTTGCAGCGCCGACAATGATCGAACCGGGGCCATTCAGCACCCCTGCGACAGCGTGAGGCGTATTGCGCCGTGCAACACCGTTAAGTGCAGAAGCGGTGCCAGTCAGGACACCCGCGCTTCCAAATGCTCTGAGTCGGTTTGCCGTCCCGGTAAGCGCAGAACCGGTGCCAGTCAGGACACCTGTGCTTCCAAATGCTCTAGACCGACTCGCCGCCCCGGTAAGGGATGATCCGGTGCCGGTCAGAACACCTGTGCTTCCAAAGGCTCGGGATCGGGTCGCTGCACCAGTGACAGCCGATCCGGGGGAGTTGAGTACGCCTGAGGTGGCGTGGGTTACCGCGCCTGTTGCCCTTGCAGCGGCCCCGCTAATTGCCGCGCCGGGGCCGTTCAGTACACCCGTGCTGCCAAAGGCTCTTAGCCTAGCCGCTGCGCCTGTTAGCGCAGCGCCGGGGCCGTTTAGCGCACCACTTGCGTCGTGTAGCCCCGCAGCCGCATCAATCTGAAACGCATCGTTTTGAAACGCATCGGATTGAAAGGCAGTAGCCATTACATCACGGCTTTGTCAGGGTAGCGTAGAGGTCTTGAGCCGCTTCCTTGTAGTTCTGAAGCGCGAACTGGACATGATCCGGGTGTCTTACGGAAAGCTCAGGCCCATAGGAATAGCCCCAAGTAGCGGCAAAGTTGCAGCTATAGCCCGCAGGGTTCCACTTTACATCAGTATGGGGCGCATTGGTGTCGCGCCATGCTTGGCTCAGGTAGTAGTAGAACATCTCAGCCACCGGGGGCCATTGGTGCGTGAAGTCGCCGTAGGCTCGGTTCGATGCCCAGTGAGGCGTGATGATCGTAGCCTTGGCACCTTCCTTCATGACCCGAAACGCTTCGTTCATGAAGTGGACACGCTGCTGCGCGGTCAGATGCTCAAGGAAGTGGCTGGCGTGGATTTCCTCGACCGTACCGTCTTCCCAAGGCCAAGGGTCAACGCCGATGTTGAGGACGACATCGACACCTTCCATCGCGTACTGATCGACGCCGATGAACCCTTCCTTCTTCTTGCCGCCACAACCTAGATCGAGCTTCACCATGTGTAATCTTCAATTCCGCCGCGTTGTCCAGTTAGATCGTAGTGCCCGACTTTGACTGAACAGTCGATAGCGCAGCGATAGCCATATTTCCGAGCGTCAGACCAAAAATACAAATCCTGGGTGGAAACCCCACCCTCGGTCTGAGTTGTAAACCAAGGTTTGCGCAGACGCTCATCGCGGAACATGTCCATGCGCCATACGTTGAACCCCATCCCTGTGCCGTGGCACTCGACTAAGCCACCAGCGGGATCGGGGCGCTGCGGTCGGAAGTTGACCACCGGATCGTTCACATCGCCCCATATCTGCGCAACGCCTCCCGGCCCTTGCGTGAAGTACAGCCCACCAATGCAAGCGTACTCGGGGTGCGCTTCCATCTGAGCCAGTAGCTTGATGATCCCGTCAGGCGGCGGGATGTTGTCATGCTCAAGCGTGATGATGTACTTCCACTTGCTCAGGTCAGGGTGCGCGAGGATGCTCTCGATAGCCGATGAGAACGCCTTGCCCACTTCCATCCCGACAGCCCATAGGCGCGTGAACTTAGCGTTCGGAGGCGCGTACAGGTTCATCCATGAGGCGACTGCCTTAGTCGGAATCTGTCCGAAGCAAGGCACGATCTGAACGCAGGACAGGTCTTTGTAAGCCTTATCCGCAGTCAGTCGGGAGATGGTCTTGTCGAGGTCGGCGTTATGCGCCCCACCGTCGTAGGATGAGATGATCTGTGGCTGCATTAGGCGGGCGGCGAGTCAGCGGCAGGTGCATCGGCAGGTGCTTCGGCAACCGGTTCTTCAGCGACCGTAGCGTCAGCGGCAGGGGGTTGCTGCTGCTCAAGGAACGAAGTTAGACCCTTGATGTACGGGACGATGCAGGTGTTGATGTACGCAGCGCCACCGTCCGCATCCTCTCGCCTAACGCACAGAGCAATGGTGTCAAAGAAGATGGTCAAGACGTAATAGTTGACTCCATTCCACACAATCTGCTCGGGCTGATCTTTTCGCGGAAGTGTGTAGGACGGGTCTAAAAACTGGTCGAATATCATCACACTGTTCCGTTCATAAACATGATTGAGGGAGGTCTGAATGCAATGGAGTCAGAGCCGCGAATTTGACTGAACGCAATGCTGTTAGGCAGCGAGGAAGATGTCGCAGTGTAGATGCCCTGACCCTGCGTGAACTGCTGGGTAGTGTTATGCGACTGCCCTAAGAACCCGACAAAGTTACTGTTGACTTGGCTCACCAGCATCTGCGAGATGGAGGCGTTCTGACTCGATGTCGAAGTCCGCGACAGGTGCGCGATGTAGATGTCGCCTGCGGGAACCGTCAAGTTCCACGGGAACGTCAGTAAGCGAAGGCCGGAATGCAGCGAATAGCTACCCGCAGTGCCGGAAAACCCTATTGTTGCGCTGATGGAACTACTGACGCTCAGAGACAGCGTACTGGCATTCTTTGTGTAAAGGCCGACAAAGTAACTCAGCGTGACGGTGCCAGTGGAGTTCGATGTGTTGGTGTACAGGATCGGGATCGCAACACGATCTTGAACATACGCAGGGGCGCGTTGAGGCTCAATGTAGACCGTGCCGTTGCCCTGCTGACCCGCGACCATCACATAGTCTTCATGCGGTGCCCAGCCCGAGTAGGTCACACCACCACCATTCACCGATGCGGTCATGGTGCTTCCGTTAAGCCCGAAGGACACCCCGTTAGAGTTTGCAAAGACCACCGTGCCTGATGTGATCGTGCCGTTGCTGGCAGCGATATTGGGGCCGGTCTGATTGGTCGTACCACCACCAGCACCCGCAGAGATCACGATGGTGTTGGAGTTGCCGCTCAGGGTGATGTTGTTGCCACCCGAGAAGTAGAGCGCGCCCTGCGTTGTGATCGTAGACCCGCTGGTGCCCGCAGTGTTGCCGACTAAGTTCCACCCGTTGTAGTCGTCGTTTGGCACGCTCAAGGACAGCGCCACACCGTTGGTGTTGACGTTAAGAGTGGCGTTTGCGTTGGTTGTGGCGAGTGTCGTACCCGTGCCCGCCCTGCCCGAGGTCAGATCGTTGACGTAGGTGGTGATGTAGTTGGGCACGGCCATCGACAGGCCGTTAGTACCCAGCGCAGCGGTGACCAGCACCCCCGTAGTAGAAGTGCTGGTAAAGCCCGTACCAGCACGCCCCGATGTCAGATCATTGACGTAGGTCGTCAGGTACTGCGGGACGGCCATAGACAGGCCATTGGTGCCCAGCGTAGCGGTGATCGCAGTACCAGCAGTCGTCGTGCTGGTGAACCCAGTACCCGCCTTATTGGTGTCTACGGTTTGCGCAGCACCTATAACACTCACAGTCGATCCGTTGGCGCTCAGGGTGATGTTGCTGCCACCCGCCCAGTAAATGTCGCTGCCGCTGATCGAAGAAGCACCCGCAGTATTGCCCGCAAGGAACAGCGTCTGATTGTGCGCACTGTTCCAGTCACTCGGACGGACTACGCTGGTCGCGGTGCCGTCTGCAACCGTTTGGTTGTAAACGTGCCGAATTGCCATCTTATGCGATCAGTGCGGTGTAGGTCAGGCTTGAGCAAGACACCGTGTCGCCCGCAGCGACCGTCAGGCCATTGGTCATGTTGATGTCGCTGGCGCTCGCCGCCACCGCGCAGTGGATGACCACCGTCCCGGCAGAGGTCTGCAAGGTGGCAAACGCGACCGGGGAGGCGTTACCAGCAGCGTTGGTGTCGCTGGTGATCGCATTGGCCGTTGCCGTGCCGGTAGACGATGCACCGAATGCCGTCGCACTGAAGGTCAGCGTAGCCACAACGGTGCCGGGGGCCGCTACCGTTGATGGAGATGTGCGAAACGCCAGCTTGCCGCTGGCCCCGATCAGTGCGGTTACTGCGTCGGTAGCAGCGTTACGCGCTGCGGTACTGTGGGTGACAGCCATTACACCAGTCCTTCCTGAGTTGCGACAGACTGGGCATAGGCTTGCGCCTCTTCAGCAGTCTCCCAAGCGTTGCGCTGCACTGCACCGTCCGTATAGGTGCGAACGGTGGTGGTGCCGACAACATCGACTATGAGCGTGACTACCTGTTCAGATGTTATCGGAATGGTCGGCGGCAGCGTTGGCATTTTGCAGTTCCTTCAGTTTGTCCTCGTCCAAGTAGCCGACCATTTCGACTTCTTCGACTTTACCCGTGTCTTTGCGGGTGATCTGCACCACAAAGCGCAATTCACCAAGCTGACCGTTCATGCGAGGAACTTCAGCTTGTAGATCGTAGACAGGTACTGCCCCACGATCTCATCAATGACGTTCTGTATGGGCGTGTCGGTCTTCGCACACACCTCATACCGCATCTTCTCCACCTCGGCAAGAGAGTCCTGCAAGAACTCCAAGATGTTGGTGGTCTTCTTCGCTGATTGCAGCGTGATAGGCCCGATCAGCCCATGCCGACCCTGATACGCCTCTGCGAACTTGTCAGCCAAGTCCACGATGTTGTCGTAGAACTCGTTCAGCGCGGAGTGCTTGGAAAAGGAGCGGGTGTTCAGATGGACGCTATGCGCCACATCCCGAGCCAGGAACAACGCCCCTACGAAATCGGCGCAACTCATTGCGGCATCATCCCTTCGGGCGGCATCATTTCGGGCGGCATCATTTCAGGGGGCATCTCTTCAGGCATCATCCCCTCGGGCGGCATCATCTGCTCCTCCTCGGGCGGCATCCCCGGCATCTGCGTGCCAAGCTCCATCACAT
>Ga0247723_1000236_pt1 | contig 36282 bp, 53 predicted proteins | sample MSEWelMarce5H_FC_FD_189079 | JGI IMG/M metagenome (GOLD analysis project Ga0247723, IMG submission 189079) | Subsurface sediment microbial communities from gas well in West Virginia, United States - MSEEL Well Study Marcellus 5H_FC | ecosystem: Environmental > Terrestrial > Deep subsurface >... | reverse complement strand
GTGACTTTGAGGCTCGTATGCCACGCATTCGTGTAGAAAACCCATTGGGTGCTTACCCAGAATATGACCGCTACGGACGATGTGTTTCATATAGCAAGCGTTACCTGAAGTCCATGGGAGAACTACTTGTAGAGTTCCCAGAGTACGAACGCCAAATCCTTGGTGGAGATGACCGCAGAGATATTGACCTCGGCACTCTACTTGATTTGATTCGTTACGAGGACAAAGACCAGATAATCCTGTTCCTTCCACAACGAGGAAACCTTCCCCTGCGCAAGGCAAAGAACCCACTAGGTAAACTAAGTGTGCGCATCGCCAAGCGTCCAGGCATTGACACCGAAGACCCACGTGGTCAGTTTGATGATGTCATCTGGGCACAGATTGCTCGTGCTCGCTTTAGCCTTCTTGCCATGGATGCCGCTGAGAAATCAGTTAACGCACCTATGGTTGTCCCACAGGATATGCAAGAGTTTGCATTTGGTCCTGATGCAGTCATGCGTACTGCCAACCCACAGGGTGTTCGCCGTGTTGGTCTAGAAATTCCAATGGGCGCATTCCAAGAGCAACAGATTCTTGAGCAGGAAATGCGTATGGGTGCTCGTTACCCAGAAGGTCGCTCAGGAAACATAAACGCATCCGTAATTACGGGTTCTGGTGTACAGGCACTTCTTGGTGGATTTGATTCTCAAATCAAGGCTGGTCAGCAAATCCTTGCAGAAGCATTGCAGGATGTAATGGCTCTAGCCATGGAAATGGACGAAAAGTTATTCGCTGGCGAGAAGTCAACACAAATGACTTACAATGGCGCACCGTATGTTTTGAAGTACAGTCCAGAAAAAGACATCAAGACTGACTACAGCGTACAAGTACGCTATGGTCTGATGTCAGGACTTGACCCATCACGTGCCCTTATCTTTAGCCTTCAGGCTTTACAGGCAAACCTAATCTCACAAGAATTTGTAATGCAAGAACTTCCATGGAACGTAAACGTATCCAAGGAAATTGAGCGCATTGATATTGAAAAGATGCGTACCGCTCTTATGGGTGCATTAAGTGCAACTTCACAGGCTATTCCACAGATGGCTGCGCAGGGTCAAGACCCTTCAGATATCGTAATGAAGATTGCTCAGACCATTGATGCACGCCGTAGTGGAAAATCAGTTGAAGATTCCGTTATGGAAGTATTTAAGAAACCAGAACCAGAGCCAACAGCAGCACCAGAAGCAAATCCAATGGATATGCTAAATCAAATGGCTGCAACCCCACAAGCCGCCCCAGGCGAGGGTGCTCCAGTTGAAGCACAGGGACCCGAAACTATGGGTGGTGCTCCTGTCGCAGCATCCCCTGGGGCTCCCTCTCCTAGTATCCAGGATATCTTAGCGCAACTGGGTGGATAATGACTACAATCATTGCCATCAGAGACAGTAAAGGATTTACTTTTGCTGCAGATGCACAAGTAACTGATACCGAACGACCATATCAACACAGAAGTATGAAGAAGATTGTTGAAGTTGGTCAGTATGTTATGGCTGGTGCAGGTAACTCACGTTGTTGTGACGTTATCTTGTACGGCTGGCAACCACCAAAGTATGACGGTTCAGAAGCCTACACCTTTATGGTGTCTAAGTTTATCCCTGAGATGCGTAAGCAACATGAAGATGCTGGCATCACAATGAAAGAAGACGAAGATTTTGTATTCCTTGTTGGATTTAAAGACAGAGTATTTCATGTCGCATCTAACTACGCTGTGCTTGAAACAAACACGGGTGTTTATGGAATAGGTACTGGTGCGGCTTACGCACTTGGTGCTATTGCGCATGGCGCAACACTGCAAGAAGCAATGAAGATTGCTAAGAAGTTTGATATTAATACTGGTGGAAAAATCCAGATAGTTGAAAGAGGATAATTATGGCAAGAGGTGGTTTGCGTTCACAGCGCACAAATACTGCAGCAAAGCCAGTGTCTGGTCCAGGAAGTCTTTCAGAGCGCACTGACATGGACCCAATGCCAGTTGGACAAACTCCAACACCTGCATCTCCATCGGTTAAAGTTCCACCAGCAGTAAAGCCAATAACAAAATTGTTTGACCCAACCGCACGACCAGATGAACCAGTAACTGCTGGTGCTTCGGTAGGTCCAGGTTATACCCCACCAAAAGAACCAATACAGGGTCGCTATGCAATGGTGTCAAAGTACATGCCACAGTTCCAGGAACTTGCACGTACAGAAGATGTACCGCAGTCTTTTAAAATTTTTATGCGATACGTTGAAGCAGCGAATCGTATGGGTGACTAATGCAGATTGCTAGAGACGTAGCCGCTTTTGTAAATGTCTTTGGAGTAAAAGACCCAGACTTTATTGTCACTATGGCAACAATTCCTTGGGCTTCTGAAGATGAGCGTAATGGCTTTATTAATGAACTTGTTGAAATGAATAATGGTTCTCTTTTCCACGATACAGAAAGTGGTAATGTATAATGTCACTTTTTGATATAACGGCACCTAGAAAACCTAGTAATGCAGAAAAAACTTATTACTGCTGCAGCAAATTGGGCTACTGGTATTGGCGGTGGCTTAGTTGGCGGATATGCTTCACAAAAAGTTGGAGCAACTTTGGCAGCAAGTGGCAGAGTTGATGATGAAACACTTAATGCTTTAACGCTTCAGGCTCAAGCCCTTACTGATGTTTCACCAGAAAAATCATTAAATGCTCTTGCCGCACCTTATCGTGTTCTTGTAGCACGTCCATTGTCAACAGCCTTTCTTGCGGCTAACAGTAAATACCAACAGGATGTAACTCAGCAACAATCTACTGAAGGTTTTATTCCAGCCATTGATATTGCTTTATCAGCAATTCAAAATCCTGAAGCATGGCGCAAGGCTTGGCTTGATGCACGACACGTATCACCAGGTCAGGCTATTGTTGGTTATGTTGGCGATAACATTGACGGTACACAGGCTACAGATAAAATTGACTGGACCAATAAAGAACAAGTTGATGTTTACTTTAGTCAATTAAAGGGATTAAAGTATACTTCTGGTGCTATTGACTTTACTTTAAACGTTGCTGCTGACCCAATAGTTCTTGCAGGTGCAGGTGTGGGAACTGTTACACGTAAACTTATTACTGTTCCAGTTACTAACAAAAACATTGTTAAAACTGTTTCAAATATTGACGATGCTGTTGCTGGTAAACCATCTCCGTGGAATGTCCAGTTTGGTTACTACAAAGAAAATGCCAACAATCTTGATGCCATTCTTGCACATACAACAGTTGCAGGTAACGTACCTTTAGGTAATCAAATTCAGAAGGCTGCAAAGATTGCCGTTGAAACTGGAGATAACACCAAACTTGGCGAAGTATTAAAAGTTGCTGTTGGTGATAGCAAAACTATTGATGACCTTATTTATTCTGATTACCTTCTGTCTGCAGACGAAGCGATTCTTCTTAAAGAATCTGAATCAATTTTAAATACTGTAAAGTATCTTGATGAAGTAAGTCCAATTACTGGCACCGAAAGTGCAATGTTATTGAAACTACAGCGTGATGTTGCCGCAAAGCATTTTGAAAGAATTAGTGCCGATGTTGCAGATGCTACAACGCAATACAACATCACTAATGAAATTATTAAAGAAACACCAGTTGGTTCAGTAGCACGTCAAACTGCTTCGCCTTTTGGTGTTATAGAAAGTATGCGTGCTAAGGCTGCTTTAACTTACTCCAATCAATATTGGGGAATCACAGAAGAAACTGGTCGTTTCTCAAAGGTAGCCCATGCACCATCAAAGTTTTTCCATTACTTAAGTCCATCAGCACGTCTAAAAGAAGTACCTGCAGGTCATACACCACTTGGTGGTATTGCTGGTGATAATTCTGCTCTTGAATATGCCGCACGTGTACGTCAATGGGGTGCTTTGACTGGTAAGTCTGGCAAACTTCAAAAGACTTATTCAGATATATACGGCACCTTGCAGACGAAAACTTCACGTTTCCAGCATTTAGAAAAATGGGACGAAAAGGCAATGAAAGATGTTGTCGTTTCTCGCATGGCAGATGAAATTACTTCACCTTTGCGTAAATCAATTATTGCTGAAGTTGGTTCAGTATTTGCTAAGACTAGCGTTCTACGCCGTGAGCGTTTAATTAAAGAAGTAGTTGAAAGTAATTACACCATTAATGATGGCGTTGGTGGAACTGTACTTATCAAACTTGTGCAAGATACTGTTGAAGAATCTGCATTACAAATTGCTAAATCAAAGCGTGGCGCTTCCGCTAAGCCAACTGCAGATGATATTGCTCAGGCTAAAGAAGCCCTTTTAGATTCTTATTCTAAAGTTCCAGTACGTTCATCCCAAGTTCCTGGTGCACACTTTGGCGTTAACCTTGTAGAATTTGATAATGCTATTGCTGAAAATGCCAGTCGCATTAAATTAATTGTTGATGAGATTGAACTTGCAATTCAACTAGACCCAAGTCTTTTAAAGAACAACAACTGGACAAACTTAATTAAACAGGCTTCTGATGATGTTCTTAATGCAGAAACTATTACCGAAAGAATCACAACATCTGGTGCTCGCATAGCAAAAGATAATTCTCTTAAAGTTCTTGATGTAATTTATAGTGATATTTGGAAGCCAACAACTCTGGCTAGTTTTCACTACACGACACGTAACCTTACTGAAGGTGGGGGTCGCTCTGTTGCTGTTGCACTAGAAGTATCACGTGACTTTGACATTCCAGTAACACAAATTCTACGCTCATCATACTCTGAGGGTGTAGCAAGTCGTGTGTTTAAAAATATTGACCTTCGTGCGGAAGCAAAAAGCAAGCGTATTCAAATTAAATTCCTTGAAAAAGGTATTGGCAAAGAAATTGTCGCCAAGAATGGTGCAATAGTTGAAGCACTATACCAAAGCAACGACTCAGCATTTGCCACTCTTGGAGAAACATTAGTTCAGGCTGATGACATTGCTAGAATTTATGGCAACTCAACACTAAATAAAGATGTTGTTGACTTTGCACGCAACTTAAGTTACCGTTTATCAACTGCAAAAGACCGTTCCTCAAATATTAACACTCAACTTTACACGCACCTTGTAAATAATGACGTTGATGCTGCGTGGGAAGTTATTGCTTCCGCTGGTGAAGAGTACACGATTCGCACACTTGGTGCTTTCCAGGGACGTTTGCGCAAAGAACGTGTAGAAATTAATAGAATTATAAGTAGCCCTGCCTTTGCTTCCATGCCAGCAGGTATGCAAGACTCTTTAAAGAACATGGGCGAACTACTCAAGGCTTCAGATATATCATTACAAGCAGTTGCAGTTGCAGCCATTGGTAAAGCAGGAATGCGAAACAAACTTGAAGGTTTAATTAGTGGCGTTAATATAACACGCAATATTGAACGTTCAGCCGAAGGTGAATTTGAACTATTCCCTGGCTCAGGACTTATGACTTCCGATGCTTTTGCTGGTGCACTTGGTGCAATCATGCGTAAAGAGTCAAGTGCTTCCGCATCTGGTGCTTCTATTGTTTTGGATATTAACCGTGGAACTATGGGTGTTTTAGTTAACGGTAAAGTCAGGCGTGGAATTGTACGTCCATATGACGAAAAGGGACGTATCAATATTGAATGGGCTGGCAATGCTTCAGACTATGCTAACCGTCAAATGTTTGATGAGTCTACACGCCGTCTCGCTATGATTGATGTCAAGAATGGTGAAAGCATTGACACTGTTGTTACTTGGGCTAAGTCACGTAACCCTGATGCTATTGCTTGGCGCAAAGAACTTGAACACGAAATTGAAAGCATTGGCAATACAAGTCCAGACCCTATCGCAGAAATCATTGTGCGTAACGCACAGTTTGTTGAAGGTACTCTGCCAATGTACAGTGCAGATGGCAACGTTATCTCTCCTTTACTTGATGAATTGGGAGAACCTGTACTTACTGAGGCTGGTAAACTAATACCAGGAACTAACATTATTGCTGAAGAATCAGGTCTATTTGTGCCAGGTCTTCGCATTAAAGCACTTGAAGGTAAGTTAACTCCAGAAGATATGATGCTTATTCCTGAGCGTCAACGTGCATCAGTTAACGGTGCCACAGTTGAACGCAACAACGCCAATCTATGGCGGCGTGGTGTACAGGCAATGTTCAAGTGGATTGGTTCACTTCCTGAAGATACCTTTATTCGTCATCCATTCTACCGAATGATGTTCCAAACTGAACAACGCCGTATTGCTGGTTTGTGGAAAACACAGGGACGTTCAAATGATTACATTGATGCCCACCTGGATGAGTTAAGAGATTCAGCACATCGCTTTGCATACAAGCAAACAATGGAACGTCTGTATTCTGTACAGCGTAAGACTAATCCAGCACACGCACTGCGCTTTGCATCACCATTCTACATGGCTAAGCAGAACTCAAATCGTTTTTGGTTTGGATATTCAATGCGTAACCCACAATTCATTGGTCGTTACCTGCAGTTCTGGTCAGCACCACAAAAGATGTTTGACGTTGAGAATGAAAATGGTCAAGATGTTGGTACGCCTAATCCATTCTTCTCAGAAGGTATTGCTGCCAAGGTAACAATTCCTAACTTACTTGCTGACATGATGGGTATTCCACAAGACCAGCGTTTCTCAACACAGTTGAGCAGTTGGGACCTAATCAACAACGGTTACATGCCATTCATCCCAGAAGGTGGCGGTGGCGTGTTTGACGTTAGCATCTCCTGGTTGTTCAATAAGGCTTCTGGCAAGGCATACGACCCAGAACTATTGTTAACTAAGTTTGGTATGGACCCAGAGTTGGTTCGTAAGTTAATTGCACCGTATGCTAACGCACAAGGCAATATTAGTGAACGTGACCAACTACTTAACTTCCTAATTACACCTAACTCATGGATGCGCTCTGGTTTAGCAGCAGCATCTGGTGCACCTGTCATTGGTAACGTTGCTAGTTTTGTTGACCCTAAGGCTAGTGAGCGTTTAGTAAATCGTACTATCAAGAACTACAAGTACCTTTACGAGCAGTACCTAAATGAGCAAGAGTACAATGTTGCCATTGACGAGAAGCAACAAAACGATGAACTCCAGGCTCTATGGGCAGAGGCTAACTCAATGGCTATCAATGAGTTCCTTTGGGAAGGTTTCTTACAGGCTGCCCCTGGTATTGGTAGTGTAAAGATTGAAATGTACGCTGACCGCAAGGCTGCTGAACTTCGTGATTACGAAAAGCGTTGGGGTCAAGACGAAGGTATGACTCGCTTTGTGCAAGACAATACAAAGATGACATTTGATGGTGAAGTAACATCTTACGGTGAATATACCTACATCACAGCCAAGGCTGGTGGTGCAGACAATAACAAGTTCGGTGTGTTTGCTAGTCCACAGACAATGCGTGCCATTCAACAGAACCGTGAACTCTGGGATGATAACGCTACTATAACTGGTGGACCTGATGGAACTCCAGACGGTAAAATTCTTGGTTCGTTGTTTAACATTGGTGACAGGCAGAAAGACTTCTCCGCTACTGTAAACAATAAACTATATAAAGAGGGAATTAAACAAAAGGTTCCTCAGTCAGAACAAGCAACTATTGCAATCGCCGTTGATACTGGTAACAGTGAATACTTTGCCATGCTTGATGGCTTTGATGCTGAAGCGGAATCACTAGGAATTGTTCCTGGTTCTGATGCTTTCAACTCAAAGTATGGCAAAGATATTGATGATGCTGAAAAAGCATTAAGTGATAGAAACCCTATTTGGTTTAGATATAGTGGAAGCATAAACCTTTTAAAGGCTGACAATAACGTTAAGACAATTCTAAACGTGCTTGGCGATGAAAAGTTTATGGCAACTGTTGGTAAGAAAAGTCCAGTTGTCCAAGGTCTTGCAATGTACATGAATGGTCGCTCCAAGATTGTTGAAAGTAGATTGCAACTATCTGAAGAGAACAAAGACCCATTGGCAACAAACATCTACAGAACCAAGAAGTTCAGTGGAATTGTTGCTGAAAAAGAAGAACTAGCACAAAGTGTTATTGCAGAATATCCTGACTTTGCCCCTTTCTACAACTACTACTTAAAGCGTGATGCACTATACACAGACGGCTTTATTGCGGAGATTAAATAATGAGTGACAATCCACAAGATTTAGATAATAATGGTACCGTAACTCAATCTGAAAAGAATCGTTACCGTCAAGGTGAGCGCAAAAAGTCTGGTGGTGGAACCACAGGTGGTGGTAATACAGGCACTACAGGACCAACTGGTCCTGCTAATACCGCTGTTAAGCCTAAACTTCCTGCTGGTACAACTGGTCGCAGAGTTGAAGATAGTGACATTCTTTGGGGTGCAGGAGAATATGGCGGCGCAGTAAGTTACAAATCTAAGGGTGCCGCCGAAAACTACTTAACTAAAAATGCTCCAGAATATGCAACCATTAAAGCAAGTTATGATGCTTGGGGTAAATCAGTTTATGGTTCACGCACAAGTCTTGCTGGCTTTTGGAAGAAAATTGTTGGTGCCGCACAGTCATCTGCTACAACTCCATGGTCTGTCCTTGCTAGTTATAACTCACAGTTCCCTGGTGGTTCACTAGATGGTTCTGGTGCAACTAATATCAACGGCGGTGGTGGCGGAGGCGCAGCAAGGTTTATTGGAACCAGTCGTGCTGACTTAGATTACTTTATTGATTCAACAATTCAGGCTGCATTTAATCGTCCTGCTACAGCGCAAGAAAAAGATATGTTTGCTAAGCAGTATTCTGCTGGTGAAAAACTTGCTAATAAGCAAGCACGTACTGGTAAAGGTCCTGGCTGGTCCAAAGACCAGTACACCAAAGACTTCTTAACTAATAGTTTACGTTCATCATTAGGTGTTGAACCTGATGCACAACTACTTGGTGATGCTGGTAGCATTCAAGACCAGTTAGAACAATATGCCGCAGACATGGGTCTGACTAAAACTCTTCGTGGCATTAACAGCGATGTAATTCGTGTCATGCAAGGTGAAAGCATTAATGATGTTATGCGTGGCTACAAAGACGAAGCAATTATTATGTTCAAGCCACTGGCTGATAAGTTAAAGGCTGATAATCCAACAAATCTAATGCAGGGAATTAAGGTAAAAGATATTCTTAGTCCTTACACTTCATATATTGAAGACCTTACGGATAAGGTACGTGGCTCAGTTAAACTTACAGATGGAATTATTCAGAAGATTATTAGTTCTGATGTTCTTCCCGATATGGGGACAGTTAATCAGTGGGTTCGTGGTACTGATGATTTTGCTAAATCAACAACGGCAAAGAAAGAAGCACAGGACTTAGGAATTTCTTTCCTTAGGGCTTTTGGATGGGGTAATAAATAATGGCTGACGGTTTTGAATTAAACATTGATGTTTTTAAAAGCGTCTTAAGTTTGATGTTTGATGTTGAAGCACCTGAAAATCAAGCATGGATTAACGCTGCCTTTAACTGGGCAAAGCCAAAGGTTGACGGTGGTGTTGATGTGTCCTTGATTCCTGACATGCTACTTAAGTCTGATGCTGCAAAAGAGCCAGCAATGAAACCTTTTTATGACCGCTTCTCTTCTATGATGGCTGCAAATGAGCGTGCTAAAGCCAACAACAAAGCGGTGCCTTATGACACTATTTCAAATTATGTTCAAGCAGAACGTGATTATGCTAGTGCTGTTAGGTCACGCACAGGCTTTGAAGAATTTACTACCATTGATAACATTAAAAAATTTATTGACAATGACCTTTCTATTCAAGAAGTAACTGACCGAATTGACAATGCATTCTATGCTGTTCGCAATGCTGATGAAACTTTAAAGAATGAAATTAAGAAGATGTTCCCATCTGCTAGTGATGAAGATTTGGCTAGAACTCTTATTACTGGAGATATTGATTCATTAACTGGTAGACAGAAAATCGGTGAAGCAGGAATTATGGCTGCTGCAACCACTTCCAATTATGGCTATATTGCATCTAATGTGTCTGACCTTCAAAAGCAAGGAATCACTCGTGAAAGTGCACTTAAGGGCTTCCAACGAGTGGCTGGTGAACGTGGTGGAATTCAACAAGCATCTCGCATGTTTGGTGGAGAAGGACCGACACAAGCAGAACTTGAAGCAGAAGCACTTGGAACTGGCGGAGAATCTGCATCAGCCAAGCGCCTTCGTTCACAGACTCGTGCACAGTTTGGTGGTTCCTCTGGTATCACAACTGGTTCGCTAGGTCGCAAGAAGCAAGTATAACAAACTCTCGTTGGATTAACCGCCCCCAACGAGTAAAAGAGCGGTAGTACATACCAACCTGCATACCCCTGTGTGGGAGTGAGACATGTACGAACAACAACTAATGTAAGGGAGATAGTTGCGATGAGCAACAACACACAAGACTGGGACGATGACTTTGAGTTTGAGGACTATGACGATGCACCACAACGTGGTTCATCTGATGATGTACTCAAGAAAGTCCGCCGTGCCGAACGTGCAAAAGACAAACAACTCAAAGAGTTGCAGTCCGAATTGGAAGCATTGCGCAAGTTTCAACGGGAAGCAACAATTAGTCAAGTCTTGACGGAGAAAGGTGTCAACCCAAAGGTTGCCAAATTCATTCCAGCAGATATTGAAATGTCCTCGGACAGCATCAGTAACTGGCTGACTGACAATGGTGAACTATTTGGTGTTGCTGCACCTGTACAACAAAACGCAGCACAGAGTGAAGACTATGCTGCTTTGCGTCAAATAGATGCAGTAACATCTGGGGCTATTTCTCCAGATGATGTTAATGATGCATTCAACATCATGAATAACGCTGGCTCTGCAGAGGAGTTACTAAACTTCCTCTACAGCCAAGGCGTTGAATAATCGCAAATCAATCTAACCCCTAAGGAAATATATTATGCCGAATACAGGCTTATCAGGTGGTAGTGCAGCAACTAACGGTGGTCTTGGTGGTGGCGCTTACGCTTCCGCTAACAACGTTGGTGCTTTCACTCCATCAAACGCCGCAGGTCTAGTTCAGAAGGCGTACGACCGTCTTGTTGAATTTGAACTGCGTGCAACTCCACTCATCCGCTCCGTAGCGGACAAGAAGCCAGCACGTCAGGCAATGCCTGGTTCAAGTGTTGCGCTACAAATCTACAACGACCTTGCTGTTGCTAAGACCGCTTTGTCGGAAGATGTAGACCCAGCAGCAGTATCACTTGCTACTCCAGACATCGTAACTGTAACTCTAAACGAGTACGGTAACGCAACTGTAGTAACTCGTAAGTTGCAGTTGATGTCTCTTGCAGATGTTGACCCTGCTGTTGCAAATATCCTTGCATTCAACATGGCTGATTCCATTGACGAACTAGCACAGGATGCACTACTTGCAGGTACTAACGTACTTTACGCAACTGGTGGTTCAACCGTAGCAACAACAACCTCAGGTATCACTTCAGATGACACAATCACTGCTGCAGATATCCGCCGTGCTGTTGCCAAGTTGCGTACCAACAAGGCTAACGGACGTAAGGGTTCAATGTACTGGTGTGGTATTCACCCAGAAGTATCCCATGACCTCCGTGCTCAGAGTGGTTCCGCTAACTGGCGTCTACCACACGAGTACTCAGCACAGAGCAACATCTGGGCTGGCGAAATCGGTAACTTTGAAGGTGCTTACTTCATTGAATCCCCTCGCCTACGTAAGGGTGCAGACGGTGCTTCAAGCATTCCTGTATACCGTACATTCCTTGCAGGACAGCAAGCACTTGCTGAGGCTGTAGCCGAAGAACCACACGTGGTTATTGGTCCAGTCGTTGACAAGTTGATGCGTCAGCGTCCAATCGGTTGGTACGGTGTTCTAGGACACGCTATCTACCGTAACGAGGCACTGTTCCGTATTGAGTCATCCTCAAGCATTGCGTAACTAGCAATCTAATCTCATCCCCAGGTCATATAACGGTCCTGGGGGTGGGGTTATGTTTCTAACATAGAAGGAAAACATAATGGCTTATCTATTCGCACCACCTACGGTGGACCAAGGACCAGCAGGTGGGCACTGGTTGTTCTGGCGATACAACCTAAAGCGTGGAATTACTGTCTACAAAATTGATGGACAGTGGTACGAAGAGCAGTACCCATCACAAGATGATTTAGATATTGCCGATGTTTACTACCTTGGCGGACATGAGTACACCGTAACCGAAGCCGAAAAGGATGACCTTGAGGCTGCTGGCTATGAGGTGAGTACGGTATGACACTTCTAGAATCCTTGTCCGTAGTTTCTCTAGCCCTAGGAATTATTGCCATGTTAGGTAAGTGGCTAATTGTTAATCCACTTAAAAGATTTATTAAAGACCAGACATATCCTATTCAACCCTCTAGCAATGGTGGACGCAGCCTCAGAGACGTAGCGGAAACTGTAACAAGAATTGAACAGCGTTTAAACGAACATATTGATTTCCACCTGAAGGATAAATAATGAGTGGTAAGTACAACATTGTAGCCGAGCAAGGTGCTACCTTTAATCTAAACTTCCGTGTTGAGACCGATGGTACTCCATGGGATTTGACTGGCTACACCTTTGCTATGCAGGTTCGCCGTTCTACTTCTGCAAGCACAACTTTACTTAATATTACTTCTGCAACTATGACTTCCGTTGGTCACGTATCTGCAACAGTTGATGCTACTACCATGTCTGATGTACCTGCTGGTCGTTGGGTGTATGACATTGAGTTAACTGCTGGTTCTGGTGGTGAGGTTACTCGCATCTTGGAGGGTCGCTTTATTGTTACACCGCAGGTGACACAGTAATGCCAGACTACACAGTTATTATTGAGGAAGAAGTTACTGCTACTACCGTCACCATTGAAGATACGGTTTATGACATTACACTTGAAGCAGATGTTTTACAGGAGACTGTTGTCATTGTTGACAACCAGCAAGGTCCTCAAGGAACTCAAGGTGTTACGGGACCTACAGGTCCAATCGGTCTTACAGGACCAACAGGTTCCCAAGGTCTCCAAGGTGAAACAGGTCCTACTGGTAGCACTGGTACTACTGGTTCTACTGGACCGACAGGACCAACAGGTTCAACAGGACCAACAGGAAGCACTGGTCCCACAGGGGCTACGGGTAGTACGGGTCCAACAGGACCAACGGGTGAGACAGGTTCTACGGGACCGCAAGGTAGTCAGGGTATTCAAGGGGTCACTGGACCCACTGGAGCGACAGGCTCACAGGGCATTCAAGGTATCCAAGGTGTAACTGGTCCAACTGGTTCAACAGGTGCTACGGGTCCAACTGGACCTCAAGGAAACATCGGTCCAACAGGACCTACTGGTTCCCAGGGTATACAGGGCAATACAGGACTGACAGGTCCAACTGGGGCTACAGGTGCAGACAGCACTGTAGCAGGTCCTACTGGTCCTACAGGGGCTACAGGACCTACTGGTCCAACGGGTGCTGATTCTACTGTAGCAGGTCCTATAGGAGCCACTGGTCCAACGGGACCAACTGGTGCTACTGGCAGCACGGGAGGTACAGGTCCTACGGGTGCTACTGGAGTAACTGGTTCTACTGGTGCAGGTGTCCCAGTTGGCGGTAGTGCTAATCAAATTCTTGCCAAAATTAATGCTACTGATTACAACACTGCTTGGGTTGAATCTTATGTACTTGTAACTAATACAACTGGCATAGCCGTAGGCCCTAATGCTGGTGATAGCATCACTACTGGCGCTGGAAATGCCGTGTTAGGTTACGATGCTTTAACTTCAAATACTACTGGTAGTAATAACGTAGCCATTGGTTTTGAAGCATTAAAAACAAACTTTGATTCTAACTGTGTAGCAATTGGTTATCAGGCACTCGCTTCTATGCAAGGCGCTAATGCGGTTGCTGTTGGTTACCAGGCTCTTTCTGCTAACACTACTGGCTCTATCAATACAGCAGTTGGTTACCAAGCGCTTGCGTTAAACACTATTGCTAGTGGAAACACTGCTGTTGGTAGAAGCGCACTTGCTGCCAATGTCACTGGAAACTTTAATACCGCAGTTGGTGGTTACTCTCTTCTAGTCAATACTGGTTCAGAAAATACTGCCTTTGGGTACAACACTCTTGCTGATAATACAACTGGCATAAGAAATACTGCAGTTGGAGTTTATTCACTTCAAGATAACACTACTGGAACTGACAACACTGCTGTCGGTAGAGGAACCCTTAACTTAAATACTTTTGGTGGTGAAAATACTGCGGTAGGTTCTTTGGCGCTTTCTAGTAATACTACTGGCGCAAGAAATACCGCAGTTGGAAGATTAGCGCTTCAAAATAATACTATTGCAATTGACAATACTGCTGTTGGTTACGGCACACTTACCGCCAACACCACAGGATCCAACAACGTAGCAGTTGGTTCTGGCGCCCTCAATGACAACACTACTGGTACTCAAAACGTAGCCGTTGGAACCAGCGCGCTAGATGTTAATACTTTCGGCAATAACAACGTTGCCGTTGGTTTTAGTGCTCTTGGCGCTAATACAACTGGTTCAAGTAACATTGGTATTGGTTCAAGCGCATTGATTGTAAATACTATTGGCACAAGCAACATAGGAATTGGCAGTAACGCGTTAGCCTCTAATACCACAGGTAATCAGAACGTTGCCGTAGGTCTTAGTTCGTTGCTTTCAAACACTACAGGTTCCAACAACGTTGCTGTTGGTTATAATGCACTTCTTAACACAACTATTGGTAATCAAAATACTGCGGTAGGTTCCTCCGCGCTTGCTTCAAATACTACAGGTATTAATAATACTGCAATTGGTTTTAACTCTCTTAACGATAATACAACTGGTATTCAAAATACTTCTGTTGGTGTTTCAACACTTAGCAATAACACTACTGGTTCTAATAATACAGCAATTGGTGTTAATGCACTCAACGTTAATACTACTGGTGCAGGAAATGTCGCTGTTGGCGTTTCTACTCTTAACGCAAATACCAGTGGAAATAACAACGTTGCATTTGGTAATGAGGCTGGAGATAAAATAACAACTGGTTATCAGAATACTATTCTCGGTGGAGGTGCAGCATCTACTGGAACTAATGATATAACTACAGGTTACAACAACGTTGTTATTGGTTTCAATTCAAGAACAAACTCTGCTTCTGCATTTGGACAAATTGTTATAGGTGCTGGAGCAGTTGGACAAGGAAATGACCAAGTTGTAATTGGCGGTGGCGGTGGAAAAATCTACAATGCCTACACTGTTAACGCAACTTGGACACAAACATCAGATGGTCGCTTAAAGAAAAACGTTGAAGAAGACAATCTTGGTCTTTCTTTTGTTAACCGTTTGAAGCCAGTCAAGTTTACTTGGAAGCCATCAAATGAAATTGACCCAGAACTTCCTTACTACAATGAGGAAAACCAGCGCAATACCGAAACAGTTATTCATGGTCTTATTGCTCAGGATGTTAAGTCTGCCCTTGATGCTGAGGGAGTATCAACCTTTAATGGTTGGGATGAAGGCGAAGATGGTATCCAGGGAATCAGCCGTGAGATGTTTGTTACCCCACTAATTAAGGCAATACAAGAACTCTCAGCACGTGTGGTAGAATTGGAAGCAAGACTAGAACAAATCTAGTCCTGACCACAAGGACGCAAACATGTTGAATATCCTCATAGCCACCCCATCATACGATGGTAAGGTTGATGTCTGGTATGCTAATTCATTAACTAACACCATACTGTATGGACTGCAAAATGACATATCGTTTCAGCCATTATACATGGCTTACGATTCGTTAGTTCAGCGAGCACGCAATGACCTTGCTGCTGCTGCAGTTGAAAGTGGTTACGATGGTATCCTTTGGATTGATTCAGACATGGAATGGCACCCACAGTGGGCTGTTGATGCTGTCCTATCAGGTAAAGATGTACTAGGTCTACCTGCTATCAAGAAGTCTATGTACGAAGAACAGTACAACGTTAAGGCTAAGCCAGAACAACTTGTAGTTGAAAATGGCTTGATGAAGGTTGACAGTGTTGGTACAGGATTCTTGTACATGTCCAAGGATGCTATCACATCCCTATGGAAGTCATCCAAGAAGTACGTACACAACGGTCTAATCCGTAAGTGGATATTTGAAGTCAAACTTCAAGATGGAGACATCATCTCTGAGGACACCTTAGTCTGCCAGAAGTTACAAAAGGCTGGCTTTGATATCTTTATTGACCCGTCTAAGACTTGTAACCATGTTGGAACACACAAGTTCCAGGGTGACTTTGCTGGATTTGTAAACAGAATCTTGGAACAAGATAGTAACCTATGAGTCTTTGGCTAACGATACCTGTAGGTGAACGCCGTCAATATTTAGATGACATCATCAGGGAAAGTAACCTACCACCAGAACAAATAGTTGTAGTCAATACCTTTGACAATACGCCAACACCATACGTTCATAACATCTATGACCATGGTGAGATTAACATTCATCGTTGGTGGAACAAGGGTATTCACTTTGCTAAGCATCGTGGTGCTAAATATGTTGCGGTTCTTAATGATGACTTGGTACTTACAGATGACCCATTGAACAAGATTGCTAAGGCAATGGAAGAACTTGACGCTACCTTAGGTCATCCAGTTCCACATAGTGGAAAGATATCTGGCTATTGCTTTGTACTAAACGTACAACACAACATACTTGCAGATGAATCCTACCGTTGGTGGTTTGGTGATGATGACCTATGGAATCAAGCAAAAAAACTTAATGGCATCACTGGTGTACCAGTTAATGTAAAGCATCTTCATGGCAATGAATTAACAAGTAACAGCAAGAAACTTATGGAACTTGCCAGTGAAGACAAAAAATTATACAAACAGAAAAACGGTATTTAATCATGGCTTGTAGAACAGGATGTCCAACACAGGACTGCGAATCATACGCAGACTGCTGTAAGGGTGTAGCAATTAATAAGTCTTCACTACGCCCATAGTGTGATACTATTATAGCATGGTTAAGATTGCAGTCTATGCTATAGCCAAGAATGAGGCTAAGCACGTTAAGAGGTGGCATGAAGCCACCAAAGGGGCAGATGTCCGAATTGTCCTAGATACAGGGTCAGAAGATAACACCTATGACCTACTCCAGAAGTACCCCATAGAAGCCCACAGAGCCACGCTAAGCGACTTTAGGTTTGATGTGGCTAGGAACATGGCACTAGATTTAGTACCATCTGACGTGGATGTGTGTGTGTCCTTGGACATGGACGAGATACCTGACCCAGACTTCTTTGACCAGATACGAGAGCACTGGAAGCCAGATACTGGCAGGGCTTGGGTCATGTGGGACACAGGTAATATCTGGGCTAACAACCTACGTGTCCATGCTAGACATGGTTACCAGTGGAAGTATCCTTGCCATGAAGTTACCGAATCAACTACTGGTATAGATAACCCTGTTGTGCTTGAGACCTGTGTACGTCACGTACCAGACAATGACAAACCACGTAGTAGTTACTTATCACTATTAGAACTGGGACACGCTGAAGACCCTAATGACCACCGCATGTTGGTTTACTTAATACGTGAGTATTACTTTAAAGGTATGTGGCAAGAGGTTATTGACCACGGCAAGAAGTTAGAACTTCAATCTGGTGGTTGGAATGTTGAACTTGCCCAATCGTGGCGAGCCGTAGGCGAAGCCTTTATTAAACTTGGTAATGAACATGAAGGTCTACATTGGTATCAACGTAACGTTGAAGAAGCACCAACTGACTTAGAGGCTTGGATGCCTCTGGCTTTTCATTACTACGAAAAGAAAATGTGGCAGCACTGTTATCAGGCTGCTATCAAAGTAACCGAACTTTCCCTTGAGTCGCATAATCATTATGTGGCTGACTCTTCAATGCCGTGGAGAATGTACGACTTGCTGGGTATTGCTTGCTGGAACCTAGACAAGAAGGGTTCTGCTAAGAAGTACGCACGTAAAGCAGTTGAACTTAATCCTGATGATAAACGATTAGTGGATAACTATGAGTTCATTATGACACAAACGGCTAAACAGTTCAAGGATAAACAATGACACATAGTCATACAGCAAAGATTCTCACTTGGAAACTTGATGAGGACTTTAACTACAAGCCAGGTTCTTATGGTTGCACTGACTGCGATGAGACCTTTACCGAGGCACCAAGCAACGGAAACATTGTAGTTGAGCACACACATACTTCCTATGTAGCAGGTTGTTTTGCTTGCAAAATAGGAACTCTTCAGTTAAACACTGGAGATGCTAACGGTGGTAGAGATATGTCCCAGAAGAAATGGGACAAGGAACTAGACCTTTATCGCTCAGCACGCAAGCAAGGTATACAACCAGAAGGTACAACCACCGCCAAGATTCAAAAGGCTCTTGACGTATCAGATAAGACAGGACACGCATATGGCTCCGACCTCTAAGGCTGCTAAGCAGACCAAGGTTAAAAAGGTAATGAGAGAATACAAGACTGGCACGCTGCACTCTGGTAAGGGTGGAACTGTCGTTAAGTCACGTCAACAAGCAATCGCAATCGCAATGAGTGAGGCTGGAATGAAAAAGAAAACAACTACAAAGACAAAGGCTCACTCTCCAAAGGGTGAGTACAAATCTGCTGCCGATAAGAAAAAACACGAAGCAAAAGAATCTCCTCGCAAGAAGAAGATGGAAAAGAAGATGGGACGTTCATCCTGATGGCACCAAAACCAAAAGTAAAAGCAAAGCCAGCAGTTAAAGTTAAGGCTAAGATGGCTACAAAACCAAAGGTAACAAAGTCTCGTGGCAGCAATACTGTTAAGCAAGTTGGTGACCAGAACCAACGTGAATGGTACAACGGAATTCGCCAAAAGGCTGGTGGAAAAGTTGTTAATACTTCCACAGATGCAAACGGTCAGATGTTAAAGGTCGCTCAAAAAGATAAAGACGGACGTGTACGTGCATCTTCACAGCGTGCTGGTGGAAAAGGAAAATAATTATGTGTGCTAAATGCGGATGTAATCACATCAATTATCAACATGAAATGCCAAAGGTAGAAGGTTCATCCTTTACTCCACAGGTAGTAAACAACAACATGCCGAAGGTACCAGCAGTTCCTGCTATGCCTCGCACAGCCAAGAAGGGTAAGTAACATGGCAATTAAAAGAGAATCTTCCAGTAAGGCAAAGGCACCAGCACCAAAGAAAACAAAAGCAACTGGTGCTGCAAAAAAGACAACCACTTCTCGTGGAAGTAAGACCATAAAGCAGACTGGTGATATGAACCAGCGTGAATCGTATGCCGCCAACCGTTCAAAAGATGTTAAAGGCATTATGACTACAAGAGGCACAAAATACGCTGCTGATGGTACTCGTTACAAGCCTGGCACTGGTAGCAAAAATTCTAGCAGTGATTACTCTAAAGTCAGCAAGGCTGAAGCAAGTGGAACTTATGGTGGCGTAAAAGAAGCACGTAAGGTTCGCAACCAGCAACGTGCTGGTGGTAAGGGTAAGTAATTATGGCAGTCAAGAAGGACCCACGTTTAGCACGTGCAGGTGTTTCTGGCTATAACCAGCCGAAGCGTACACCTGGACATCCAACAAAGTCACACGTAGTTGTGGCTAAAGAAGGTACACAGGTTAAGACTATTCGTTTTGGACAACAAGGTGTGACGGGTGATAGACAACCCACCGCACGACAGGCTTCGTTTAAAGCCCGTCACGCCAAAAACATTGCTAAGGGCAAGATGTCCGCAGCATACTGGGCAGATAAGGTAAAATGGTAATGGCAACATTTGGTTCTATGACTGATGAGGTTGTACGTAAACTTGCAGGGTTTACGCTACGTCAAGACCGTCAGACACATCTCACTGCTGCGCTTAATGCAACAGCAGTAACTATTACTGTTGCCTCTGCAAACAACATCTCTTCAGGTATCATCCAGATTGATGACGAATTAATCTATGTAGATTCCTATGACCGTAATTCTGGTGTCCTAAGTATCCCACCATATGGTCGTGGCTACAATGGTACCTCCGCTGCAACGCACCAGAGTGGTGCACGTGTAATTGTTTCTCCTACCTTCCCATCAGTGGATGTCAAAGATGCAATTAACGAAACTTTACTTGCTACATTCCCAGACTTATACACCACTGGTACACACACATTCTCGTTCTCTCCTGCCAAATCTACTTATGCTTTGCCTGAAGAAGTAGAGACTGTCCTTGGAGTTGCTTATGAAACTACTGGTCCTTCTAAAGAATGGCTTCCAGTTCGTGGCTATCGGGTTGACCCTATGGCTAATGTTGATGCTTTTAATTCTAAAAATAGTATTACTTTGCTATCTGGTGTTGAGTCTGGTCGCACTGTCCAAGTATTCTATACCTCTGCTCCTACCGTAATGGATGCAAACGATGATGACTTTGAGATTGTTACTGGCTTGCCAGCATCATGTAAAGATGTCATTGTTCTTGGTGCTACTGCACGCCTAGCATCCTTCATTGACCCAGGTCGCTTGACCTTTGGTTCTGCCGAGTCAGACCAACAGTCACAGATTGCTGGTCGTGCCTATGGCGCAGGTACCAACGCATCTAAGTATCTTCTTGCTCTGTACGATAAGCGTCTTGCTGAAGAGTCAAGAAAACTTAATGACCGCAACCCAATCCGTATCCACTTCACCCGATAGGTAAATCATGGCACGTAATTATTCCTCAGTTGTTGAGCCTAAGGCATTAACAGCAAACATCACTGATGCTACAGCAACACAGATTACCCTTAACAATGTAACTGGTCTACCTAGTGCACCATATGTTCTTGTAATTAACCCAGACACTGCTAAAGAAGAAGTGGTTCTGGTTACAGTTGACCAGACTGGTGTTACATCACCAACTCTAAAGGTACAACGTGCTATTGAAGCAAGTGGTGGCGTTGGTGTTGCTCGTGATAACCATACCATTGGTGATGTTGTTAAGCACATGATTGTTGGTTCTGACCTACAGATTGTGCATGACCATGTAGACAATACCTCTGCTCACGATGCTACTGGTGGTGTAGTTGGTCTTACAAAGTCACAAACATTAACCAATAAAACAATTAACTTAACTAGTAATACTCTTACTGGTACCCTTGCGCAGTTCAACACTTCGTTATCTGATGCTGACTTTGCAACTACAACTACAACTCAAACACTAACTAGTAAGACTTTAACAAGTCCAACTATAACTGGTCCAAGTATAAGTAATGCAACATTTACTGGCACATCTACATTCCCTGAATCAGGGGCTGGTTTAGTACCAGTTGGTGTGATTGCACCTTTTGCTGGTGCTACTGCGCCTACTGGTTGGTTACTCTGTTTTGGTCAAACTCTTAACTCAATAACCGATACAAAGTATGCGGCACTATGGACTGCTATTGGCACTACATATGGTGGCAGTAGTTCATCTTCCTTTAATGTTCCCGACCTTCGTGGTCGTGTTGTTGCTGGTGTAGATAACATGGGTGGCACTGATGCTGGTCGTCTTGACTTGGCTAACACACGTGGTACTTCTAGTGGTGCACAGAACGTTACTTTAACTGAAGCACAAATGCCTGTTCACTCTCACGGTAACACTGTTACTTTTAGTGGTGACGGAGCGCATACGCACACTATTAGTACAAATATTGATAGGTCTGCTGCTGATAGTGGAAATACAGTAACTTTAATTGATATTGCAACAACTCCTCTACCATATTTAGTAACTAACAGTGGTGAAGGTGGTCACAGTCACAGCGTTTCCGTCAGCATTGCCAATGCTGGTGGTTCTAGTGGTACTACTCAGGCACATAGTGTCTTGCAGCCAACCATGGTTCTTAACTACATCATCAAATACTAAGGATACTAAGTGCCAACTTATGATATTAGTGAAGACACTCCCTATGACATTTCCATACCATCAACGGAAGCAGTTTTTGAATTAACTGATACTGCTTACGATGTTGTCATTGATGACTTGCCATTTATTGTTAAGGTAAGCAATCAAGACCCATACCGCCGTGAGACTGCTCCATACAAAAAGGAACAGTTTGATAACAGTCCTGAACCAGGTGAGCAATCGCTTACTGGTTGGTGGTTACGTTCACAGACATCATGGCACAACGGTGCTGGTATTAAGTTCTATGAGCCAGGTACAGACTACCAACATGTAAGCCATAGGTTTGCTGATAGTCGTGGTGTTGATGTATGGACCATTGGTGAAGCAACACTTCTTCCAGAAGTTGTTGACGTTTACACTGGAGATAATTTAATTAACGCTGCTGCTGGTAGTGATGGTACGGATGTACTTGTATCAGGTGACTCTGTTGGTGCACTAAAAAAGATTTCTTTTAGTAGTGATAACCAAGCAACTGTAGGACCAACTGCAAGTGGCTATACTATATCAACTCACACTGCATATCCGTTTAGTTCTGTAACTACTGATGGAACTAACTACTATGCTACTTGTTCTCGTGCTATTCATACTGGTCCTATTGGTAGTGACTCCGATGTACTAGCATTTAAGTTTAGTAACTCAGGTGTAAGTAATACTTTTATTCAATATGTTAAAGGTTATGTTCTGTTTGGTTTAGGTAATTCTATATACAATATGAACTCTCTTACTGCTGGTTTTATTCCTAGTGGTGCAAGTAGAACAACGTCAAGTCATAGCCATACATCTGGTACTGATACTTTGCCACCAGGATTAAAGACACATATCAATCCAAACTGGCTTTGGAATGATGCTACTGCTGGTCCTGCTGCTATTTACATGTCAGGTAATGCTGGTAACAATGGTGAAGTATGGCAAGTATTGTTTGATGAAGCGACTAATACCATTGATATGCCTGGTGCAACTATGGTTCTTTCTTTGCCAGATGGTGAAACAATTAATGCAATTCACTACTATCTTGGTGTACTAGCATTAGGTACAAATAAGGGATTACGAATCTGCCCTATTAATGTTAATGGTCAAGTAATTCTTGGTCCGCTGCTATATGAAAATGGTTACTACCCAGTTAATGGATTTACTGAGTCTGGTAACTACATCTATGCAGCAACTAAAGCAGATAATGAAGATGCTACATTCCAACATGCTTGTCTTATCCGTGTAGATTTATCTGCACAGTTTGATGATGGTACTTATGCATTTGCACATGATCTTGAGTACCGCAGTTCTGTTAATGAAACTTATGCAGTAAGCAACAAGGCTTTAACAAGTAACGTTGCTACTATAACTACATCTCTTCCACATGATTTTAATGTTAATAATACTATTACTGTTGCTGGTGTTGATGCTACGTTTAATGGTACTTATGTTGTAACTGCCGTAACAACTACTTCTCCTTATACAGTTTCTTACGCTAAAACTGCTACCAATGTTACCTCAACTCCTGTTTCTCCACAAGGTACAGTAGTTGAAACTTCAAGTAATAGTGAAGCAACTGAGGTATACCAGATTAACAACCGTATAGTTATGGTAGTTGAAGAAGATGAAGCAACAAATACTGGTGAGTTGCACATTCAGAGTGAATCATTAAAGCGTGATACTGGTTGGTTTACAACTGGTAAAATTCGTTACGGTACTATTGAACCTAAGTTCTTTAGATATATCAATGTCCAATGTACCACTGGTTCTGGTGATAACATTACAGTTTATACGATTGATAAGAATAATCAGGAAAATTCTCTTGCCGTTCTGTCTGAAGGTATAAGCAACCAGGATGTCTTTATCTCTAACCCTTCTACCAAGCAAGAATACATGTCATTTAAGTTTGTCTTTAATAACGTAACAGATGACCAGGACTTGCCAATACTAGAGGCTTATCAAATTAAAGCAACACCTGCTACTCGCCGTCAGCGTATGTATCAGTATCCACTGTCATGCTATGACACGGAGATGGATAGATTTAGTGCCGTCTTTGGATACAAGGGTCGTGCAATGGAATACATTCAACGTCTTGAAGCCATTGAAGAAACTGGAAAGTTTGTTCACGTAACGGATTACCGTACTGGTGAACAGTATGACGGTGTAATTGAAGAGGTTCGTTTTACTAATGAATCTTCCCCAGATAAAGACAACAACGGCTTTGGTGGCTTGTTGTTAGTAACAGTAAGGAAACTATAATGAGAAACTTTGGTATCTGGTTAGCAGATAGTCCATTTGGTGGCATGTTAAAGGCAGCATTAGGTGCTGTACTTGTATACGTTCTAGATAACGTTGCATCTTTTGACCTAGCACCTGTTGTTATTGTTGCACTTGGTGCAGCATTACCAGTGGCAATTAACTATGTCAATGGTATGGATGTACGCTACGGAAGCGTAAGCGAATAGTGTATCCAGTTAAAGATGCTAAGATGTCAGTCCCCTATGGTAAAAAGGGGAGACTCTGGAAATCTGGTTGGCATGACGGTGTTGACTTTGCTTGCAAGACTGGTACTCCAGTCTATGCAGCACGTAGAGGTGTAGTAACCGCAGGTAACTGGGGTGCTGACTATGGCAAGCACATTGTACAGCGCAGAACATACCCACTAGGTACAAAGAACCATCTTGTGTATGCACACCTATCTAAGGTGTTTGTATCTCCTGGTGATAAAATTAAAAAGGGACAATTAATTGGATTGTCTGGTAGTACAGGTAAGAGCACTGCTCCCCATCTTCACTTTGGTGAACGTGATGGTGCTCGTTGGAGCACAAGTAAACCAGTTAACCCACAACATACATTGGATGCATAATGATTGCTAAAGTAGAATCAAACAAAGACAAGCAGTCTATTGTTTCAGGTAATGCTACCCTTGTCCGCATCAATGGCAAGACATCTTGGAAGGGTTCGGTACGTCAAAGACGTAACCTATGGGAGACCACAATACAGGTAGAACTACCTGCTAGTGGACTACCTAACATCATCCGCTTCCGCTTCTGTCGCTACCCAGGAACTGCCAAGGCAGATTACACTGGGCACTTCTCTTATCCAGTGCACCCAGGTATGGCAGGTAGGACAGTATGGGTTACTCTAGCCCACGGATTTATCTCAGGTGGTGCTATGCCAGTTGGTCTGTTCATTGACCATGATGGTACGTCCCCTATAGCCCTTGACGGACGGCAGATAAAGGCTAATTAGAGGCTCTCAGAGCCACGTAGAGACACGTAACCCCCTCCAGGGTAGTTGGATACCACTTAGGTACCTGACCACCTTAGAGGGGGTTATTTTTTGGCTCTAAATTTAGTACTAAATTCGGTGCTGGCAGTAGCAGTCAGGATAGCAACACTTAGCATGAAGCATTTCCGTAACTGCTTTATTCTTTACATCTGCAGCACTCTTACAGTTCGTGCATATCATTATTACCACACCCTAATTGCTACGATGCAGGGGTCTCCACTTTCATCAAACTCTTCTAGTTCTTCTTCGGTCATATCTAACCACTCATGGGTGCTGCACGTAGGTGCACTAATCCACTTGCGGTTCATCCCGAAGTTCAACCACATCCAAAACATCTTTCTCTTCATTTGTTACCTCCTCGTTATCATCATCCTTATATGGCGGAAAGCCACCAAGGTTTCTTACTATCTTATTCAGTGCACGATTAGCAGCCATAGCCGTAGCCTTAGCAGTTGGTCGCTCACTGTTAGTATCCTCATGTAACTGTGTTGAGTCTACATCCTGAGCATAGAACAAGAACACAAGGTTCTGTTCCACCTCATCTAGTTTACTAAACGCATGACGGATGTCAGCACCATAAGCCATCCAGTCACCAGACTCCGATGGAGCCTTAGTGCTACGACCCATGTTAGTCATTGCCGTTTCTAGTTTCTCCCAGTTGTCCGTAAGGACACCAGGAATAAGCATTTTAACAAAGTCTTTACTGTACCAGAAGTTATCTGTTGCGTTGTATCCCTCGGCTACTGCCTTCTCTTTGACACAGTAATCAAGAGCAGCATTACGCAAGGACTTAGCAATCAACTTGTCACAGGACTTCTCGTCCTGCTCCAACTTCCACCTAGCAATGTTGTTAGGGTGCTCAGCAAACCATAGCCATAGTTCCTGCTCAATGTCTGCACGGTCTACCATGTTATACTTGTTACGGTACTCACTGGCTATCTGTTGCACCATGTCGTAGTAGTCGTTGACTTGCTGTTCTTGTAGTCTACGGATGCGAGAAGCATCTTCCATTTGGTTGCACACTAGACATCACCGTCTAATATTTTGATAGTATCGCAAGGATAAGTACCATGACATGGACATTCACAATTAAAACATTCCGACCATTCTTGACATCCCCAGCAAGTATGTTTTGAACAGCGTTTACATTCGTTATACTCATTCTGCTTATGTAACTCACGCACACGTTCAATGGCTTTAGCCATGTCTGTTGGACTTGGTATATCAGATAGTTTGTAGTCTCTTTCTTCGCTATCTGGTAACCAGTAATCTACGTTCACTTGCCCCACACCTTCCCATCAATAACAAACGTGCCGTCCTTGTGGATAGGTACAAGTTTAGGTGTAACCTTTTGACCGTCAATGTAAAGCACACCAATAGCCTGTTGCCAGTTGGCAATGCCACCCTTTAGGTAGGATGCTTTCTTCTGGTCCATTAGGTTACCTACCTCAAGTCCCCAAATGGTGCGGGTAGATACACCTGATACAGATTCGGTGTAGTGCAGTAGTCCTGCTCTATGTGTATGACCACATACTACGGACATGCCAGTCTTCTTAGCCAAACCAAGGGCTGTCTGCCCACCAGTTTGATTCACAGAACCTTCATCGCCATGTAAGAGCAGCCACTTAGGTGCAACTTCCCACGGCTTGCTGTGGTAAGTGATGCCTAGGTCTTTTAGCCGAAGGAAGTTCTCTAACTCAAACTCAGGGGCACCAAGTAAACCAGGTGCTCGCTTCATAATCGTGTTGTATAAACGGTCAGTGTGATTACTACGTGTCATGTGTGTAACCTGTAGGTCTTCTAGTACCTGAACAGTTGCATCACGGTCACGACCAATGCTACGTTCGTACTCCATTGGTGTGCCCATAGACCAGCGACTGATAGTCTGCATGTCCATCTCATCACCAACAGATACCACGTCATCAGGTTTAAACGCCTTGATAAACTTGGCTACGTTAGCAACCGCACGCTTGTCATGGTATGGAACTTGCAGGTCACTTACAATAACTTTAACTTTCATTGTAATCCTCTGGTAGTTCTTGCTTACATTCAGGACAGTTGGTTTTAATCTTAATGTTCTTAAGTTCTAGCACTTCTAGTATCTGATTGTATGCCTCTTCAAGGACACTGAACTTAGCCTCGTTAATGTTACGGTCTGTAAGTAACTCACGTCTAGTGGCTTTGCTCTCAGAACCTTCAGTTAGATTATAGTAATCTCTAGTTATTGCACTTGTTGCTCTATTGGTTTCGTCCCTAAACCTTCTAAAGTCAATAGTTAAATCATTTAGTGCAGACTCTAACCTGCTATACCTGCTCATTGTAGTCCTTCGCCTCAGGGAACGTGTTATCTAAAATCATAACACCAATTACCCCATAGTTGGCGATGTCTACAAACGTATCTCTTAGTGACTCATTCTCAGGCTTAACCCCTGATTCTATAAGGTTAATTAACCTTGACATCTTGTCGTACAACCGTACTTGTAGTCCATTTAGCGGTCCACCTGGCGCATTGCGTATGTTGTTAGGACCGTAGTCGCTCTGCTTCTTGATGAGGATATCCCATAGTTCTTCATACACATCAAGTGAATCTAGTTCAAAGTCCTCAGGGTAAAGGTCATCCCATGCAGTAAAGGTTACACATGCTTCGCATATGCAGTCATCTTCTATCGCAAAGGCATCCTTGCTATCTCCAATGTTAAGGTCTCCCTTGACTCTGTTAAGCCAACTCTGGAAATCTTTAAGCCCATCTCCGAAAGCCTCCCAATCAGAAACGTTATCTCTTCCTGACTGAACGTAGTCATCCCACTCATCCTTCATATGGCTCATGCTGATACCTTGCTCCTTAGATAGTCGTACCCCTGTGATAGGTACATTGAATTAACATCTTCACCCTCTGGCATCTGCAGTGTTACTACTGACGAGAGTTCTTTGGCGAGGTTCTTTGCGAAGTCCGACCCTGGTTGGTCACCGTCAGCAAAAACATAGACCGTCTCAAAGTCTTGGAGGATGCGTGAGTAATGTTTCTTCCACGAGTTCGCACCAGGTACACCCACAGCAGGGATGCCACACTTGTAATGCAAAGTAATTGCATCAATCTCACCCTCACATACCGCAATGAAATCTCCTGCTGATTGTAGTGCTGTTACATTGTATAGACGGGTAGAAGTCCCTGGTAAACCCATGTATTTGGGTTCACTGTTGTCCATGCTACGGAACCTGATGTCAACCACACCTGTTGGTGTGATGTACGGAATAACTAAGCGACCAACGTATGCCTCGTGACTAGGTAGAGGTTCTGCGACTACTCCGAGGTGGGCTGTAGCCCCGTCTTCTAGAGATAATCCCCTCTTGGCTAGATACCCTTCGGCTAGATGAATGTTTGCCTTGTATGTTGCCACGGCTTTCGCCAGTGATGCCTTCTGCGATTGTGATAGCCTCACGGAATCCAACTCCTTCTTTTTCCATAATTATTTTATAGGTGTCACCCTTAACTCCGCAAGCATGACATGCAAATATGTTTTCTGTTACGTTGACACTAGCAGATGCAGTTGAATCCTCGTGAACTACGCATCTAATCTTCTGCCAGCCCCATGTTTCACGTATGTTTGTTGCACCGTAGTGTTCAAGCACAGGTTGTATGCTGTGCTTTTCCATTAGTACCCTGCTTCTTCTAGTAGTTTAAACCACTCAGACACTGGCATAGTGGCGTACCACTTGCCAACGTCTAGAGTGCCTGTCTTCTTATGTATGACAACGCCAGTCTCAGCCTTGTCATTAGCCATCTCCACCTCAAGTTCCTTGAGCCATGCAGATAGTTTCATCTCTTTGTGATTCTTAACCTCAATGACAACGGCAGGTAGACCAGCGATATCACCACGGTCATTGACACCGTTAAGTGCACGTCTCTCAACATGCTTACGTCCCTGACTTACAAGCCAATTAACAACGGCAGTCTCGGCAGATGTACCCTTTATCTTACTTTTGTTCATGTCGTACTCCGTCCGCAATCATTGAGAACTGTAGTTGTTCTGCTACCCACTCAAGTGCACTGCACGCTTCATGTAAGTCTTGCTCACAGAAGTCATCACCGATATCACGGATAGTCTTGATGATTTCATAGAAGGATACGTACTGCTCACCGTCATAGAACACACGTGATATGTGTCTGCTATCCATTTAGTAATCATCTCTGTCCATGTACATAAGTAGTGCGAGGATACCAACTAGCCCCAGTATAACTAACCATTCCACCATTGTTCCTCCTCTAAGTTCTTAATGAACACTACAAGTTCTTCCCATGGTATGCAATGTTCTATGTCAACAACGTAGAAGTTATCGTCATGTCCACGGTGCTTGTCGTGCAGTTGCTTAATTGTCCACTTGTCTTTGGTAGATGTTAGTAATCCAAACATACCCTTAGTCTTGGTAGATACCATGACGTAGGCGTAAGGCTTCTGCAACTTAGCCTCATACCCTGACACCGTGTCAACTATGATGTTGCCCCAAGGGAAATCCCTTAGTTCAGTGAACTCTATGTTGCGTGACTTAACCTCAAGGCACTCACCTGAATCATCAAGGATGATGTCCTTCTCGGTGGCTGTCATCTCTGGTATCTCTTCACGTGACTGTACTATGTACAGGTCAGGTACAGTGCAACGTACACCGTTTAAACGTAAGCGTTCTGCAACTATGTCACCATACTTGTGACCCTCAGTCATAGATGCTACGTAATCAAATGTCACCGAGCATCCTCTAAGTCTGCAATGAACATATACTCTGGCAAGAACTGCAACCACACTGGGCTATTACCCGAAGGGTCAGCCTTACCATAGCGATTCTTAACTGATGCAACACCAAGCATTCCATCTTGCTGTCCAACTGTAAGGATTAGTGCGGGTAACTGGTTAACCATACCCTGTACTGCGCTACGTGGTTGGCATGGTGTGCCTGAGTAGCCTTCCTTAGTGTGGTGTAGCACTACAACGGCAGCGTTCGTATCACGTGCCAGATACTTAAGTTCCTTGAGTGCGCTACGCATAGCACCAAACTCTTCGCCACCGTCCATGTTGATGTCCATTAAGTTATCTACAACTATCAGTGCTGGGCTTTCGCCAAGTGTTTCTTCAAGGGCAGTGACCTCATCATCCAAGTCGCTTAGGCTAGGTGATGAATCAAATGACCAGTAGATGTGTCGTGCTTGTGCTAACTTTTCCTTGGCTAACTCAGGTTGCTCGGAGATAATCTTCTCTGCATCTGTCTGTGATACACCCTCAATCATGGAATACAAACGCATTGCCATGGTATGAGCATTGGTATCTGCTGATACATACAACGTTGGTGCTTGCATACGCAAGGCTAGTGCTAGGGCAAGTGTTGACTTACCTGCACCAGGGGTGCCAGCAATTAACGATACTTCTGAACGTCTAAAGATAATCTTATTCTGTTCAAACGTACGAAAAACTGACGGCATTGGTTCGCCACCAATGTCTGAACGTCCTACGGACCTGCTTAATGTTTTCATTTTTCCTCCTTGTTAAGCGTGGGATGCACCGACTTGCACGATGAGTAGGCTTTCGGACCTACACCCCTATCCGTATTGACTGGCTTCCCCTCCAGCAATACAGACCTATATTCAGTTATGTTTTTCTAGTACCCGAAGTCCTAGAAACTGTTCCACTCTGGTGTGTTGCGGTTAGCAAACGTTGGTGAGCACTGGTCTGCAGTACCCTTAGGTGTTGGGCAGAAGAATGCACGCCATTCTCCCTTAGCACCGTTACCTGTTCGCTTAACCATTGCACCATGAATGCACATCTTATCGCTACCACTAGGGGCTGATGCCTGTACTGGCGGTGCCTTAGGTGCGAATGCTGGTACTTCTGCAACAACTTCGCCACCTAGGGATGCCTGAACAATAGCAACGGGGTCCGTTGCTAGTACACGTGGTGCTGATACACCAGTGAATGCTTCTTCCAGTGTGCTGATTGCATCAGGTCCACCCTGTGCTACCAAGTCATTGACGTTAGCAATTAGTTCTTCGGCACTGTCACCACGTGCTGTGATGATTGTGCCCTTGCTTGTCTTTACGTTAACTACATAGTTCTTTTCCATTACTTATCTCCATTCTGATACTTACAATCGTTACTAAAATTACACATCTTGCAGTGGTCAAAGTTAGGTATAAAGATACCAGCCCTCCGAGCCTTGTCAAACATTCCTACAATCTCTGACACTGTTTCACGTGTCCACTTATCTAGGTTGATTAACTCTGATGTTGCACCCTTGCGTGCGTCCCAATAGATACCAAACTTCGGACGGATGCCGAATGTTTCCTCCATTGCTACGGCATAGATGCCTAACTGGAAGTCAGATGATGGCATACGTGCACCAGACTTGATGTCTAGTACCACTAACTCACCAGTTGGTAGTTCCATCATGCGGTCAAGTGCCCCCTTGACCATGACTCCATCTAAGTTTATGTTGAACACAAGTTCAATGGCAGGTACACCTTGAGGTGTGACCCATAGTTTGAGATGCTCTGACTCACGGAATGTAATCCAGTTGTGTAGCATACTCAAGCCATTGGCTTGCCACCATGTACCGTCTTCCTTGTTAGGATTTGCTATGGTTGCACGACCACCAGCACGCCACTGTGATGTGTCTTCCTGCCCCTGTACGGCACGCTGACGGGTTACATTGGCTTCCCAGTAGGTAGACCACAACTCTTCAGGAGTTTGGGCTACAGGGATAAGTTCTTGTTGTTCCATTATCGTCCCTGCAGTTCCCATAGTTGACGGTCATAGGCTTCAGTTGCTTCGTGAACAGCAACACCACCAGCCAACCACCATGTCTGACCTTCGGATACGTTCAGTGCTTTTTGTAGCCAGTACTTGTAGCCACAGGAATTGTAAGTTCCTATCTGGCTATGGCTAACGTGTATGGGTAACTCATACCCATTGACCTTAATCATTTGTCCTCTGTTTCTAATGTTCGCCCTTCTAAGGGGCGAACTTGTTATTGGTTCTGCCTTAGCAGAACACGTGTTGTTGTTGTGTTGTTAAGTTGTAGTCCATGTTTAGGTGATTGTCAAATTGTTATCGGCGTGTCGTGGGAGCAGTGATGAAACATGGAGGTGAAAAAATCACCGCTCAACCACGACAGCCATAGTTATTTTCCCATAAGTTTTACCTTATGTCAAATAAATCTCCTTGTACTTCATCAGTATCATCAAAGATTTTGGTAGGCACAAGTAGTTTAAATACCCTGGCTGTGTCACCCTGCTTGAGAGCACGGATGTTACCTCGTCCCTCAAAGTCTTTAGTAGCCATTGTGTCTGACTCGTACGGTCCGAATAGGAACTGACCAACACCATGATAGTTAACACCTACTACGTAGAGTTCACGGTCACGGCGCATGTCATCTATCATCTTCCAGATAATCTCTGCTAGGTACACCACGTCATGGTGTTCCTGTTCAAGGACATCAGCGATAGCCTCTAGTTCTTTCTTACGTGTCCTCACTTGCGCCCTCGTAGGTGCTTAGTTAGGTACTTGTTTTCTAGGTGTAACTTGTATGCCTTGTTACCTAAAAACCCAATAACTATAAGGAAAAATACCAGTTGCATAAACATTATTTCTCCTGCCCTGCCAGTAGTTCTTCCTCTAGTAGTGCACCTTGCATTGTGAATAGCAAGCGTTCAAATGTCTTACGGTGCATGAAGAAGTGTGTGTTGCCTAGGAATACAGAGGCGTGGTCAGGTTCAACCTCAACATGTATCTCTTCGTATACGTCTGCTTCTTTCTCAACTGTGCTGATTACCATTAGCGGTTACTCCAATACTCTGTGTCTTTCTTGCGGTATTCTGCGTTAGCATTTGAATACTGTTCGGGTGGTTGTAGTCTGATGTTACGTCTGCTACGTATCATTCGTCTTTCGTATGGTGTGGTACCACCCCAGAATCCGTAGCGTTCGTGCTTGATTGCGTACTCCATGCACTCAACCAAGATGTTGCAAGTGGAGCAGAACTCTTTCAAGTCTGCCACCTCTTGCGCCGTGTTCTTGTTGTCGTAGTCTTGATAGAACACGTCCACTCCCATACGTGCACAGTTCTGTGTGCCGTCATAGTTAGGACGGTTAATCTCACTCGTCATCTAAGTCCACCTCTATCTCTTCTGAATCCACACAGCCGTGCTCATTGCAAGTCCAGTAGTGGTAGCCGTCACGGGTATCTTGCCATACCCAATCACACATAGCGGTCATTTGATTTCTCCCTCGCACTCATGCCAAGGGTCATTCAAACTACACCGCTTACATACATACACATCCTGTGTGTATACGGTGTGTAGTTCATCATCATCTAGTTCATACGGTGACATCGTATAGCCCCCGATTGAATACAATCATTGACACTAGGCTTTCAAGGGTGGCATTCATAAACTGAATGATTGAAAGTTCAACTAACTTGTCACCTAGTTCATTGTTAAATTCGTAGAATGTAATGGTGCTACGCTTAAAGTCTACGATAGGTACGAATGGGTACTCTGTATCTGGCACGTTGTTAATGCTGATACCAAACCCACTCTCGCTCTCCCAGTTCTTGCCAATTAGTTGAGACAAAAGGATTCTATTGGCGTAGTCAGGTGCCTTAGAGTGCACCGCTGCCTTGTAGATAGCATTCTTTAGGTCACTATCCCACGTTGCACCACCCCAATGAGAGTACAGGTACAACACGTCACCGCTTTCATCTGCTATTCCGAAACTAAACCTGTCACCCATTGTTCATTCCTCCTCTTACTACAATGTATTCGTCATAGGTTTCATCACTTGCCATGCGTACCATTAGTTCATCAAGGCGTGCGAACACGTCCTGTTGTTGCTTGTTAAATAGTTTCATTACATTTCCTCCATTAGTGCAGACAGAATAGATAGTTCTTGTTCTGTAAAGTGTAACTCTAGTTTGTGTGTCTGTTCGGTAATTGAATCAAATAGTTTCTTGTCGCTAATGCTGTCCGCATTGTAGCCCAATCCACTAGCCCAATCCTCAAACTCATTGGCGTACTGTAACGTACCCCTGTCCGATAACAGGGCGTGTAGTACGTCCTCCGTTGTAGGCGATTGTGTATGTACTGCACCCTGGTAGAAGGGTACGGCAAACATGCGGTCACCGTTGCGCTTGAGGATACATTCATAAGCATCCATGTTTTGCGCCCACTTAGGCTTGTCAACACCGTATTGTGGTGTGGTGTCTACCGTTACCCAAATTGAATCAAGGTAATGTTGTAGTGCATTCATTATGAAACCTCCAAGTTTCGTTGTTGTCTTACAGGCTAGGTAGCCCACCCGTACACCGTGCCGTGACACGGGGTACAGGCTAGTCACCTAGTTGAATAGGTAGTCTAAGTCTGTCACTGCCCAACGGGTTACTTGCGTAGGTTTCTTGCCTGACCCGTGACATTTCTTGAAACCTAATGTGTGCCACACTAACTTAGATTTTTCTAGTGTCACGTTAACCTCGCACTTAGGGCAAGTTCCTTGTATTGCTGTATTCATTTATTACCTCCAGTTTAGTTAGCATTATTGCTAACTGTTTCCATTGTACCAGACAGGGATAGTCTTGTCAAATACCCTTGATTATTCGGCGTGTCTAGTCATTCACTAGCACATAGTGCTTTTCAATTAGGTGTTCACGGAATCTCCGCTTAGCCTCTGCCTTGTCGTAGCCGTAGTAAGTGGTGTGTTCTAGCCACACGCCCCACCCTGCCGTGTCTCGTACCATTGCGCTTAGTTCTAACGCCCCATTGTGGGGTAGTCTGCGTACTGTAATCATTACGCCACCTCCCATTCTCTGTGGCAATCCTGACATACCCAATCAAGCCAGATAGACGGGACATTGAATCCACTCTTTACCGAATCCCCACATTGTGGGCACTGGTGGAACTGTTGGAACTTAAGTAGTTCTTTATACATTTTGAAACCTCCATAGTTTCTGTTGTTGTGTCTAGTTAATCGCTATCCCTGACAGGTGTCAAGGCTATTGGAAATTCTTTACTAAATCTTTACTATTCTGTTATCAGTTTGTTATCTATCTTTTCCTGCCAAGAAAATTAAACTTGCAAGGGATAGGATTAAAACCCACGAATAGAAACTATTCACCCTACTACCTCCACTCTAAAATCCTCTACCGTAGCCTCGCCGTGTCCGTGTAACGGGGTCACCGTGTAGCGTGTCCGTCCGTAGGCTTGCTTTACATCTGTAATCTTGACTGCAACTTGTAGCCCGTTGGTGGCTAATAGCCCCTCACGCCCGATTAGTTGCGCCATTTGTGCCGTAGTCATTACATAATCCCTTGCTTTCGTGCTCTCTCAATGCTGGCTAGACTGTCTAACCTGCCCTGCCAATAGTTGCGCTGTGTCTCGTTGTTGTGGCTCACGCTAAGGTGTAGCCTCTCAAATACGTACTCAATCTCTGTGTTTAGCCATTGGCTATCTGTGTGCCATAGTTTTTCTGTGGTTTCCATTAGTTCGCTCTCCTTGTTTGTAGTTTCTTGTATGCCTTGCGCCCTGCCCAAATTGCTAGGGCTAGGTAGATAGTACGGGCAGGGATTGCCAACTCTACCCAATGGGTCGCTAGTTCTAGCCCGTTGTTATTTAGTTGAAAATTCAACGTTGTCCAATAGTTCATTGTCTTATCTCCGTTTAGTTTGTAGTTCTGGCTAGTTAGCCAAGCCCTACCCCGTGCCCGTGAACACGGGGGAGAGCCAAGCCCCCTAGAATTCGTTGTATGCCATACCGTCTGCACGTCCAAATAGTGCCCACGATAGATTGCTTGTGATGTGTTGCGCCCTGCTGTAACCCATACCCTTGGTCACAATCACCCAGCGCCCGTCACTCTTGCGCTCTTTCGGGGTGTCACCGCTTGCCCTTGCAACTAGGGCGGTGATGTTCACCAGGTCACCGTCACGGACAATGAAAACCCTAGATTGTGCCGTGCCTACGTTGCCCACATAATCGGTTGAGATTTGCAGGGTGCTTTCGTCTGTCAATCCGTAAGCCCGCAGGGATTCTTTCGCTATCTCTTGCAGTTGTGCCTTCTCGTATGCCTTCATC